>Ga0163148_10004145_pt1 | contig 15342 bp, 8 predicted proteins | sample OliLakLV19MP7P2_FD_148606 | JGI IMG/M metagenome (GOLD analysis project Ga0163148, IMG submission 148606) | Freshwater microbial mat bacterial communities from Lake Vanda, McMurdo Dry Valleys, Antarctica- Oligotrophic Lake LV.19.MP7.P2 | ecosystem: Environmental > Aquatic > Freshwater > Lake >...
CCTGAAGATCAAGTCTCTAAAAACCTGCTGCGCGAAGATCTAGAAAGCGTTCTCAGCACTCTCAGCCCCCGTGAGCGCGATGTGTTGCGCCTGCGCTATGGCTTGGACGATGGACGCATGAAGACTTTAGAAGAGATTGGACAGATCTTCAACGTCACTCGTGAACGCATCCGTCAAATTGAGGCGAAAGCGTTGCGTAAACTGCGTCATCCTAACCGCAACAGTGTGCTGAAAGAATATATCCGCTAGGAAGCTCTGCTAGTTTTGTCTACTAGATCTTCTGACTATGGGCGGTGGCGTATCGCCACCCCCTTATTTGTGAAACCCCTGTTTTGATCTGAGAATTCTTGCTATCGACTTGTTTGCGGCTGAGGTTAGATCTGGGTCGATAGCTGACTCATGTTGATCCAATCCTTTTCAGGTCTGCTGGGGTATTGCAGTTAAGTAGCATCTGTCTATTGTCTAAGGCTAATTCCGCCACCGGGTGCTGAGCTAGCCAGTGCTGAAACGATCGCCCCCCAGACTCGATAAATCCCTGCAACCCCGCCAAACTATCTTGACGGTAGAAGCCACAGAGCGCATCCCAGCCTTTGGGATGACGGGGGAGGTAGGCGATCGCCATCGGATTGGCTGCCTCCAACTGCTGCGCCCAGGTTTGTAAAACCTCCGCCTTCAGAAACGGCAAATCACACGCTAACAGCAGCACCCACTCTGTTTGCACCTGCACTAGCCCTTGCGCGAACCCCATGAGTGGCCCATGAGAATCGGTATCACCAAGGGTTGACAGTTCTCGAATTAACTGGCAACCGGGTGGCACAATTGCCTGATAGCGTTCGATCCAGGGCGTGACTACATACACCGGGTTTGCACATAGACGGGCGATCGCGCACACCCGTTGCAGCATGGGGACGCCATCGATTTCTAGCAGCGCTTTATCTTGCCCCATGCGGCGGCTTTGACCACCCGCTAGCACCAATGCAGATAGTTGCATTACTCTACTCCTGCTAGATTTAACAACTGTTCCAATGTGTCGAGATTCACAAAAATATCTTCAATCCGTGGGTTTGGATATAGCAGGGTGTGAAGGGAATAACCAATTGGTAGCTCTCCTAAAAGACAGAAATAGTCTAACTTGAGTAGGTTGCTGATATACCAATAGCAGGGATAAACAAAATTAGGCGAAAAAATTTCAATTAGCTTGGTAGAAGGAGTGCAAAATACTGTATTGGTTAATCCACTGCCGTGTGGTGCCACAATCACCTCTGCCTGTGAAAATAACTGGGCTTGGTCTGCAATAGACAACGACGCCAGGTCGATCTTCACAAATCCAATTCGCTCTAGATACTCCACTATTTCGGCTTCATTTACTATCCGTCGATTGGTTGTATTTTGGCGGCTAATATATAGTCGAGTTGGATGAGTTGATGGACGAGTCCATGAATCGGTTGATTGATCTAAAAAGGTTGTATTGAGGAAATCAACCACCCATGGCTGAAACCAGGCGATCGCTCCCGCAAACGATGGCACAATCAGTTTAGTGGCTTGAATATGGAGATGCGACTCAAGGGACAGTATTTTTGTATTTGGAATTCCTAAAATACGTAAACTTTCCTGTTGAAAAAGTAGGCGATCGCTAACCAAAAAGTAATCTATTTGACTTAAGTCGAGTCCACTTAATCTCAATAATTCAAAGCGAGGTAAACAATCTAGTAACCAATGAAAATAGACGTTGTTTGATAACCCAGCCAAGATCGCAACAGTGCCATCGATTTGCTCAGGAGGCGGTAGTTTTCTCGCTCTAAATGTCCAATGCTGCTCAGGCAATTGATCAGGATGGCCGGGGCTAAGGATCGGAAATTCTGGAGACAGATCGGCTAGGAGCTGATTATTTTCAGTCAGAATCGCACTGCTGCTTTGGTCTGGATCTAGCCAAAACCGCCCGTTATTCAGGGTGGCTAAAAACGTGCCGGGAATTGTCATGTCGTGCCCAAATCTAAAACTAAAATGAGGGGCAGCCTCCAGGCTTGTCTCAATTTGCTTAGGAGGCGTGAGAATTACGGTCTGCGGTGGATGAATAGGGCTGTAATGATGTGCATCTAGGCTAGATTGGTTAATCCATTCCTCCGTCGTTTCATACCATCCACTTGGGGGATCAATTGGAGTGATGTGAGCTAACTTGTCGGACGATGGCAACAGGGTTTGGTGTTGCAGCGCTGTCATCAAATCTCCAACGACTGGAGCCAAATTTGAATTCAGGTGCAGAATGGTTTTGAAGCAGGCGATCGCCTCTATTTCTCTGCGGCCATGTGTGCAAGCGACTGCTAAATTGCCCCAGCATTCAATTGCCGTTGGCTCAATTGCTAACGCCGCTTGATAGTGCCCAATGGCCACATCCCATTGCTCAATGGAGCGAGCTAAGTCACCCAATAATGCGTACCCGTCAAACGTTGTCGGCGCTTGGGCGACCGCCTGATTCGCCCAGGCGATCGCCGCCTGATACTGGCCAGATTTCGCCAAAACCTGTGCCATCCCTAACACCGCTTCTGGCGAATTTGGGGTCAGATTCAGTGCCGTTTGGTAAGCATTCAATGCCGCGTCTAACTGATGCATCTGAGTTAGAAGCTGACCCAATTCAATTTGAAACTGAGCGGCATTCGGTTGGCGGTTAGCGGCTGCTTGGTAGGTGGCGATCGCCAAGTTCAGGTGTCCCCGGTCGCTCAATAGTCGTCCCAGTTCGCCATAGCAATCGCCATCAGATGACAGTAATGCCTGCAAAAAATCGGCGTTGGGTTGTAAGGAAGATTGAGCGGTACTTGGCGTGACCCACTTACAATACTGTTCAACTAAGCTGGGCTGAAGCTGAACGGCTTGCTGGATCGATGCGATCGCCGTCTCCAAGTTGCCCAGTTGCAGTTGGGTATACCCTAAGTCTCCCCAGGCGGCGGCACACCAGGGCTGAAGCTGGAGCGCCTGGTAGAATGGGGCGACCGCCGCCGCCCACTGGTTTTGCTGGACATAACATCGCCCCAACACCTGGTAGAGTTCGACTCGATTGGGCTGGAGAACGAGGGCGTGGCTGTAGCAGGCGATCGCGTCTTCCAGCCGCCCTAATTTGTGCAACACCTCTGCTTGCCGTTCATGGGGTGCAGCCGATTCGGGTTGGAGCGTTGCAGCCATTTGCCAAGGGATCAGCGCACCGAGTAAATCGCCCTGTGCGGCTAAGGCATTGCCCAGTGCAAGCTGAATGTCAGCCGCCTCGGGTTGCAGTTCTAATACCTGTTGGTAGAGGCGACTGGCTTGGTCGGGTCGGTGGTGCTGACATTGGCGGGTGGCTTCAGCAATTAGGAGATCGGCTAGGTCGGTTGTGAGTTGGTCGGATTGGCCGGGTGCAGCTTGGGACAGAGCCGTGATCCAAACGGTTTGAGCCGCTGCTTCATCCCCCTGCAACAGCCAAGCTAATCCCAGATACCAGTACGACTCGACAATATCAGGCTGGTCTTCAATCGCGTGTGTGTAGAAAGCGATCGCCGCCCCATAGTCGTCTGCTGTGCCGTTTGGAAAATCGTTCATCCGTCATCTCTCAACCGGAATCTCTGCTGTCCCCGACTGGGCGATCGCCGCTTCATCTTCATAGGTAAGCGCCAGACGGCTGGTGATATGAGAGAGGAGTACTTGCCATTGAGCGGGCGGCAGCGGCGGCAGGAGGGTGATTTCGGGAGCGCTGTCGTCGTCAAGATCGAGATCGGTTTCGGCCAACAGATCCAGGGTGACGCTAGAGAGCAACAGGTCGGCGGCTTCGGGGTCAAAATCCCCCGTGTAAATCAGCAAGGTGGTGTGCTGGCGATCGCCAGAGGTGAGAACAGTCTGGAGCAGTTGTATCAGGGTTTCAAGCAGGATCTCTTCTGGCTGCTGCCAATCTGGGAACGCGATCAGGTTGGTTTTTTGCAGACGCAAGGTTTGAGCCAGATGAGTATGTTGATAGGTATGAAACAGCGATTGAAACACGATGCTAAGTTCTGCGCCGTAGCGCTCGCTGTCGAAGAAACTGGGCTTTCGACCCATCGCCTGCCGAATCCGATCGCCCAACGCTTGACGACGAGCCGGATCAGTCCCGAGAGCGATCGCCAGGTCGATGTAGGCGGCGGCTCCATCGACAACTAGCTCCGGCACCTGCAACTCGCGCAAAAAAGCAGCCCCGCGTCCCAGCGATACAGGCACGTCTGTCTCTACCACAATTGGCGGCAGGCCAATTTCCAGCGGCTCTAACAGCGACGTCATCCCCGAGAATGGATACGAGTCGAGGTAGACATCGGCCAGCTTCAGCCGTTCAATCACGTCGGCTCGATTTGGGGCAGATTCTAGCAAGATGATGCGATCGGGGGCCAGTCCTTGGGCGGCAAAATGAGCGCTCAGCCGTTGACGGAACGCGGCCTCCGGATAGTGATCCGTCCAATTTGGGTTAAAGGGATACAGCAACAGCACGGCATTTGGCACATGGGCGATAATTTCTGCCCAGACGATGTCTAACTCGGGGGTAATTTTGAAGCAGTTTGCCCCCGATACGAACACCACGGCATCGGCGGCAATGCCCAAACTCTCGCGGCTGATGGCGGCTGGCGGCAGCAGGTCGGCTTCGGTGGCAAAGTTAAAGCACTGGGCAGCGCCAGAGAGCGGCACCAACGTTTCGCTGTAGTGACGCTGCACGTTCCAGTCTGGATTGGTAAGGCGGCTGGAGAGGTAGTAGTCGATCTGGGGCATCCCAGTTGAGACAGGGGAGTTCATCCCCGTAATCTGCACCCGCGCTAGCCGATAGACAGCAAGCTGGGCAATAGAGTTGGCGATCGCCGTCACATTAGTCGCAATAAATAGAATATCTAAATCGGCACGGCGGATCGTCTGAACCTGGTCGGGGAGACTCGACGGCAGCTCCGTCACAGCATCGGCAGACTCGGCACAGTAGCGCGCCAACCGATGCTCAATCGGGGCGATCGTCAGCAAAATGACTTCAAACTGCTGCCGATCGAGGTGCTGAAACACGGGCAGCGTGGCAAAGGTTTCGGTTTGGGGGGTAAAACGATCCGTTAGAATACCGAGACGCAGCTTGGGGCGATCGCCACTGCTGACGGGAAATTCGTACGCTAGCGGTTGCCCTAGATCGGCTACACTTGCCGCCAAAATCTCTGCCCGCTGTTGATACACCGTTTTTAACTCCCGCTCGACAAAATAAAGCGGTCCCCAGATAGAATGTTGCATCATCTGCTTCGCGATCGTTTGCCAAAACCGATCGCCCGGTTGGCTGATCACCTGTTGGTGGATATAGGCCGTCCATGTGGCCACATAATTGGCATGGCGGTCTAAATCGCCCGCTTGCCAAAACAGGCCAGGATTGGTGAGCAAAAAGCTGAGATAGTCAGGTCGCAACCACTTGGGCAACAGCAGCAGCGGAAACAGGGCAGGCAACTGGTAAGGATAGACGTATAGCATGGCGGCTAGGAGCGGAGCCAGCGAGGACGCGATCGCCGATTCAGCCATCTGGTCTGCAGCCATCTGGTCTGCAGCCATCTGGTCTGCTGCGGTAACGCCCGCCTGGAGGGTAGCCAAGATAGTGGCGATCGCCGCTTGCTCAGCCTCAGTCAGCGGCTGATCTTTCAAATCACTCCCTAGCAGCATCTGCTGAGCCTGCCCCAACGCCCCACGATAGCTAGATTGCAGCGTATCGGGGTCGAGGGTCAACCATCGCTCGGCTAGCTGTTGGCGAGCCTGACGCAAATCGGTTAGCGTCGCGGCAGTCGGGGTTTGTTGATAGGCGCTAAGGCAGGGCAGCACCCGGCTGAGAAGGTCTACATCTGGAGATACCGGGAGGGGCGATCGCACCACCTGCATCAAGGCGTCGCTCACCGTGTTTGCCATCTGCTTCCAGGAGAATTGGCGTGCCTGGATGAGTCCAGATGCAATTAGGCGATCGCGCACCGCCGGGTCTTGCACAGTCTGCAATGCCGCCGTTAAACCGTCCACATCGTCTGGCTCTATGTAGAGCACCGCCTCACCCCCCACTTCGGGAATCGACGACGTGTTACAGGCGATCACTGGGCAACCGCAGGCCATCGCCTCTAGCACAGGCAGCCCAAACCCTTCGTATTTCGAGGGATAGACCAAGGCGATCGCACCCGAATAGGCCACCTTCAACTCTGCGTCATTCAGCGGCAGCAGGTGCAGATTAGTTCCGATTGCGTAGGGAGCCAGTTCTGGCTCAAGAGTGGTATCAGAGTATACCGAAACGATGGCATACTCTTGTCGGTTGGGTAGTTGGTTAAACGATTGGAAGAAGTGGAGCACATTTTTGTAGCCTTGACGGTTTCCTACCACCAAAAAATACTTATGTTGGATGCCATAGTTTGTCCGAAACTGCTCGATTTGCTCAGAACTGGCAGGCTGAAAGTCTGGATCTAAGCCACAGTGTGCCACCGTAACCGACTCGGGTGATATTTCGGGAAAAACCCGAACCAAATCGCGACGACTTGAGTCTGAAATGGCCAAGTAAGCCGACGCCCAGCGGATGGCGTCGTGTTTGTGCTGCCACATGGGGCTGCTGTCTAAATCAGCCCCCGTCATTTCTGGAATCATGTCATAGGCCATAAACACCGAGGGCGTTACCAGGGGCGTTGTGTAATAGGTAGAGACAAATAAATCGGCTGCTTCTTCATCACAAATTTGCTGCACCAGCGCCCGATCAGCGGCGATCGCACTGTAGTAAAACGGGGGCACCAAGCAATAGCGCACCCCAAAAATTTTGGGAGCGCTGCCATTGCGATCCAACACCAAAATATGTTTAGCAAACCCATTTTTGGCCCATTCGATCAACAGCGATTTCCACAGCCGACTGATGCCTGTCTGTGAACCAAATTGGAAAAAGATGCCGTCTACAATAATTTTGGTAGCCCTGGTGATGGCTGGTGTGATGGCGGGCGTGGGCGGCGCGTCTCCCTCTGCCTGAGCCGATATGGGTTCAGATCCTAGTTCAGGTATTGGTTCAGATTCTTTGTCAGAAGCCGTTAGGGCTGGATTGGTCATGTCGGCGATCGCGTCAGTCGGATCAACTAGCTTCTTCAAATAGCCGTTAGTGTTCCAAGTCAGGTTGTAGCCAAAGAAGTCGCAATAGGTGGCATCAATCAGGTAGTCGTTGGCATGGCTGGCCAAAAATTCTTTGAGAGCACGATGCGGGCTGCTGTTGTAGCCCAAGTCTCGGGTGTAATCGGAAATAATGCCGCCTTCCACTACTATGTACTCATCTGCACGCAGGTAAGGATGAAAAAACTCCAGCATCTGGTGAGTGGTTTCGTAGGCGTGGTCGGCATCGTTAATCACCAGCCACGGGCGCGGCAGACGAGCTAAAAATTGTGGAGTCAGGGTGTCGCCGAGCGCCTGTCCGCTGCCCGCCAAAAAAGTGACGCGTGGATGTGAAACATCGGTAACGGGCACACTGTCAATCGAGTAAACATGGCCGTCAATGCCATGGGTGGTCAACAAATCGGCCAGCCACAGGGCGCTGCCGCCTGCTTTGGAGCCAATTTCGATAATGGTACGGGGGTGCAGATTCCACAGGAGCAGGGGGTAGAGGGCAATATCAAACGGATCTTTGCTCATTGGCACGCCCCGGTGGCTGTAGTCGCGCGAGGCTAAATGGATCGACTTCAGCGTTTCGTAGGGTAGCCCGCTGTGCCAGGGGCGCTGAGCAGTTGGAATCTCTGGCTGCACGACTTTAGCTGGCGATCGCGTCAGTTCCTCTACGGCTGCCTGCGGCTGAGTGGGGCTAGGGTCTAAGTAGGGAGTGGCTGGGGGCGGGGTCAGCCGAGGCGAGCTGCCGCTGACGGGATAGTCTTGCAGATGGGGCGGCAAAATCCAGTGGACGCGGGGGTCGGGCTGGTGAGCCACTGGTTCAACGGCACCGCGCCAAGCCACGCCGATAATTTGCATGGTTTGGTACACCATGGTGTTCCAGCCCTGCTGCTTCAAGTAGTCCAACCCGGCGGCTACATCGGGGGAGGCCAAATCGTGCAGCAAAATCATGGCGTCGGCTTCTGCTACTTGGTCACAGGCGATCGCATTTTGCAGTGGCCCTGGGGCTTCGGCGTCACCATCAATAAAAATTAGCGACCATTTGCGCTGTTGCTGAGTGGCGATCGCCTCTACAGCCTCAGGGCTGTGATCGACAATCAGGGTCACGGCTTCTGCTACCCCAGCAGATTGCAAAGAACTGAATACACTGGCATAAATCATCGGATCGCTTAACTGCGGATCGATGACGTCCAGCATCACACCCGCCAGCGCCAGATGGCAGGTAGACCAACCCATGTAGCAGCCAATTTCTAACGCTTGCTTCCCTGCAAATAGCAGCGCGTTGTTGTAAAGAATGTGGGCTTCATCTCGGCTCAAAAACCCAACCGTAGGCCGCCGCTGATCAACATACCAATTGTGGGGAATTTCGCGTCGCAGGTAAGGCCATGGGCAAGTCTGCGGATCGCCGACCATCAGATGGGGAAACGCTTCATCTGGCTGCACCAACGCCAGCTCGGCAGACACATAGTCATTGGGTGACAGCAGTGCCCGCTGTAAGACTGTCAGAGTTTCTTCGACCATGCGGAATTGACGAAACATCTGGCTAGCGCGCCGCTGTTCTGCTTCTCCAACCGCGCGTCGGGCTTCAGGATTGGCAGCCCAGGCTTGGATGGTAGACACTAGTTCATCAACGGTAGCCTCGTGATCATGTGCCGGATTGGTGAGCAATTTACCTGTGGTGCCCAGTTCTTCTGGAATCCCGCTGACGGCAGAGGCAATCACTGGCACGCCCTTGGCCATCGCTTCCATAATGGTTAGGGGCATCCCTTCTAGCTTGGAGGGCAAAATGAACAGGTCAGCCGCTTCCAGCCAGTTGGCAATATCCCACTGCTGCCCTAGTAGCGTGACGCGATCGCCCACCTCTAGCTCGGCCAAGGCATACTCTAGCTCAGGCCGCATACTGCCCTCCCCTGCCCAGACAAAATACAGGTTAGACCAAACAGACGTATGGCGCAGAGTCGCGATCGCATCTAGCTGATACTGAAACCCCTTCACAGACTCCAGTCGAGCCGCCGTAAAGCACAACACGCCCTTGGCAGGCACCTTGAGGCTCTTGCGGAGGCGATCGCGCATTGCCCCATCGCGCGGCGAAAAGAAGTGTTCTGGCCTGCCATAGTGAATCACTCGCCCTTTATCGCTGGGTAGCCGAAACAGCTTGTACAGCAGCTCCAGGTTTTCTCGACAGACGGCAATCACCTGTTTTGCCCGCCGATACTGCCGCTCCAACATGCCGAGGTAGTACTCAGCATCTACGTCCTCGCCAAACCGTTGAGCTAGGTAGGGCGCGACAAAACCCACCACAATTACATAGGGGATTGCCATCTGGAGCGCCACCTCTTTTGCCGCCAAGTTAGACAGCGGGTAAGAATCGCTAAATAAGATTAGATCTGGCTGGGTGCGTGGAAAGATGGCTTGGGCCTGGGACAGATCGCTGCCTGTCCGGCCAAACTCTTCTACCGTGTCATAGTCTAGCCACTCGTGTCGAACGCCTGCCCGCTGCTGGCTGGCAATCAGGGGATTCTCGCTCTGAGTTTGCACGACGGTAACCCGATATCCCTGAGCCCGCAACCCCAACGCTATCATGTCGTTATATTGGGCAACGCCGCCCGTACCGGGATCATCGGTATACAGCAGAATGTGTTTGCGCATGACGTGGGGGGTGGCTTGGGAAGGAAGCATAGAAGCAGAAAATGTGCTCAAGTTACTGGGTCAGCCAGCCGTTCTTTCCCATCTTAAAGTCGGTTGCGATGTAATCCCGTCTGGATCTGTGATCAAATATCCTATGAACAAGTCTTTACTCGGAACCATACTGGCGATCGCGACTAGTGTGGGGGCGATCGTATTTCTACAGGTGCCTCAACTGCAACGGCTCAAAACCCGCAGCGAAACTGCTCCTATTGCTAGCATTCGGGGCGATTTGGAAACTGAGAAAACCCGCTTAAATTTACTCCAAACTTTGCCTGCCTTTGGCTTTCAGAACCTCATTGCCGATTGGACGTTCCTCAACTTTTTACAATACTTCGGCGACTCTCAAGCCAGAGAACGAACCGACTATAGCCTCAGCCCAGATTACTTTGAGGTCGTTTTAAAGCACGACCCTCGGTTTCTCGCGACCTACACCTTTCTCTCGACTAGCAGCTCACTCTACGCCGGACTCCCAGAACGCTCAGTCGCCATCACCGCCAAAGGGCTAGAGTCCTTGACTCCAACTGTACCTCAAGGCTCTTACTATGTCTGGCGCAGCCGAGGCATCGACGAACTTTTGTTTTTAGGAGATGCTCAAGCCGCTCGTCAATCGTTTACCACTGCCGCCGAGTGGGCAGACGCATCTGGAACACCCGAAGGCAGGTCGAGTGCCCAGCTTTCTCGCCAAACAGCTGCGTTCTTAGCCAGCAATCCCAATAGTAAATATGCTCAATTTTTTGCCTGGACTATGGTGCTCAACAACGCCCCAGATGATAAAACTCGAAACCATGCCGTTGCCCGGATTCGCCAGATGGGAGGCAGCGTCATTCCCAATCCAGATGGCACCTATCAACTCAGGCCGCCGACTCAAGACTAGATATCGATAGGGTGCTGATGCAGAGCAGATCCGTGGCGTCAATCGTTTTAGTGTTCATCTGGGGCATCTGTTCAAGTGGGGAACCTGTTGAGCTGGGGCACCCGCATTGAGTTGATAGCAGACGTTATAATTCAGGGTATAGAGCTGGTCATGCATCTAATCCGAATGAGAGCTAAATATCAGCCAGAAGGCTAGAGGTATGACAGGCTTTATGAAAGTAGGTTAATATTAGTTAACAATTAAGATTTTGAAATAAGCTAGGTCTTTATACACCCAGCATGAGGCAGGTTTTGCCAACAGCAATGCCTATCGGTTCAGCAGGGTAGACCCTAGGTCTGTTGCCTTGGCGCGAAAAACGTATTTGGAGGAAACGCCTCAGTGAATAAGCGATGGAGAAATGCAGGGCTGTATGCCCTTTTGGTAGTGGTGGTTGTATTCTTAGCAACTGCCCTACTTGATAGACAGCCTCAAGATGTGGAATCCTGGCGTTATAGCCAGTTTATTCGGGAAGTTGAGCAAAGCAACGTTGCCAAAGTCACAATCAGTGCCGATCGGACTCGGGCTTTGGTTTACCAAGAAGATGGCAAAAAAGCCACCGTTAATCTGCCTAGCGATCCCGAACTACTCGATATCTTGACCACCAACAAGGTAGACATTTCTGTTTCGCCCCAGGCAGACGACAATGTGTGGGCACGGGTTCTCAGCACCCTTTTGATCCCCTTCTTGTTATTGGTGGTGCTGTTTTTCGTTCTCCGCCGTGCTCAAAATGGTCCAGGCAGTCAAGCCATGAACTTTGGCAAATCTAAGGCTCGGGTGCAGATGGAGCCGCAAACCCAAGTCACCTTTGGGGACGTGGCGGGCATTGACCAGGCTAAGTTAGAGCTGGCTGAAGTCGTAGACTTCTTGAAAAATGCCGATCGCTTCACCGCAGTGGGGGCAAAAATCCCTAAGGGTGTGCTGTTGGTCGGCCCTCCAGGTACTGGAAAAACGCTGCTAGCCAAGGCGGTTGCGGGTGAAGCAGGTGTGCCTTTCTTCTCCATCTCCGGTTCAGAGTTTGTCGAAATGTTTGTGGGCGTTGGGGCATCGCGAGTCCGCGACTTGTTTGAACAAGCCAAGGCTAACGCACCCTGTATCGTATTTATCGACGAAATTGATGCAGTTGGTCGCCAGCGGGGCGCAGGTCTCGGCGGTGGCAACGACGAGCGAGAGCAAACGCTAAACCAGCTGCTAACCGAGATGGACGGGTTTGAGGGCAACACTGGGGTCATCCTGATTGCGGCCACCAACCGCCCTGATGTGCTAGATGCTGCGCTACTGCGTCCCGGTCGATTTGATCGTCAAGTGGTGGTCGATCGCCCTGACTATGCAGGTCGTCTAGAGATCCTCAACGTCCACGCTCGTGGTAAAACCATGGCGAAGGACGTAGATTTGGAGAAAATTGCCCGTCGGACACCTGGCTTCACTGGAGCCGACCTGGCCAACTTGTTGAACGAGGCCGCTATTTTGGCGGCTCGCCGTAACTTGACCGAAATTTCGATGGATGAAGTCAACGATGCGATCGATCGCGTCTTGGCCGGCCCTGAGAAGAAAGATCGCGTCATGAGCGAAAAGCGTAAATCGCTGGTGGCATACCACGAAGCTGGTCACGCCTTAGTGGGTGCATTGATGCCCGACTATGACCCCGTGCAAAAAATCAGCATCATCCCCCGTGGCCGCGCTGGCGGTTTGACCTGGTTCACCCCCAGCGAAGATCGGATGGATTCTGGACTCTACTCTCGCTCTTATTTGCAAAACCAGATGGCTGTCGCCCTCGGTGGTCGCATCGCCGAAGAGATTATCTTTGGGGAAGAGGAAGTGACCACGGGTGCTTCCAATGACTTGCAGCAGGTAGCACGAGTGGCACGACAAATGGTGACGCGCTTTGGCATGAGCGATCGCCTTGGACCTGTAGCGTTGGGTCGGGCACAGGGCAACATGTTCTTGGGCCGCGACATTGCGGCCGAGCGCGATTTCTCTGAAGAAACAGCTGCTGCCATTGACGATGAGGTACGCAACTTGGTTGATCAAGCCTACCGCCGCGCCAAGTCGGTACTGACCGAAAACCGCTTAGTGTTAGAAAACCTGGCAGCGATGCTGGTTGAGCGCGAAACGGTTGACTCAGAAGAGCTGCAAGAGTTGCTCGCTACCAGTGATGTGAAGATGGCGTCTATTGCATAGACGGTTGCATCTGTCCTAACTGCACAGCAGTTTTCATGATCCCCGTTCTTAGAAGCCCGCTTGTTCACAGGCGGGCTTCTAGCCTGTTGCCGATTGGCTAAATTGACTTAAATCCCGACTGCTTGATCAAACCGAATCATTTCTAGACTGCGATCGCCATAGACGCCCTCAATTTGCTCCCGACAGCAGGCGATCGCAAACTCATTCACCTCATGGGCTTCAATCCCGTACATCTCTTGGAAAATATCAGTTTCCACGCGGCAAAACCGAGGGCGATCGGCATAAATCCGGCATTCTCGCGTCTCTGCATCAAAATTCACACACCAGCCGTTCTCTCCCACCAAACTGAGATACAGATCCAGTTCTGGGGGAGAAAGATACAGACCCAAATCGGGACGCTCTGCCGGGTCAAGATTACAGCAGGCACCGCACTGCTTTATACAACGCCACGTTGCCATATCATTGCTCCAAATACTACCTCCACGATATCGTCATCTTTTATAAACTTCCGCATCAATACGTCCCCTTCCTAGGTAAAATGAGCAAATAAACGGTTCGACCCGTCAAAAACATTTACTAGACTGGATTTGAGGAAGCAATGGAACTGATCAGCAGCTTGAATTGGGAAGCGATCGCACAGTTGACGCTAGTCGGAATGATCATGATCGCTGGCCCAGTGGTCATCTTCCTACTGGCATTTCGAGGCGGCGACTTGTAGAGCTTTTGAGCCTAGCTTCAAAAACGGTGCACAAAGGCATAGTGAAAGCTATCTGATAGATGACAGCCTCCCCTAGAATCCTAGATCCTTATTTAGGTATAGGCAGGGTCACCGAAGCATGCACTATCCTTAGTTTTGTAGGCTGAGTTCTGAAAGATTTCTCCTAAAAGTATATTCTTAGAGAGCAATCTTAAGAAAAGCTGTTTAAAAGTAGCTGCCTGAGATTATGCCTTCTGGAACTTAAAACAAGGGAAAAGCATCTAGTTTACTATTAGGCTTCAGGGTTTTAATGTCATTTTTGGCCGGCAAGATTGAGCTACCGTTCTTTCGATTCTGATCTACGCATCTACCCCATCCACAGTTTGCATGTATCTCCCATACACCTGCGAGAAAACCGAGCGGTCGTTTTTTTCGAAGATGATAAGATTGCGTTGACTATTTTTGAGGAACTGTTGTGATCCGCTCTTCAACTTTAGCTCTTCAGACTCCTCTGCCCCAAATCTCCGATAACAACCGCCTTCGGCTTTTCTCTGGCTCTGCTAACACCAAGCTTTCCCAAGAAGTTGCCCGCTATTTGGGCATGGATCTCGGTCCCATGGTGCGCAAGCGGTTTGCTGATGGCGAAATTTATGTTCAGATCCAGGAATCGATTCGGGGCTGTGATGTTTATCTGGTGCAGCCGACCTGCTATCCGGTTAACGATCACCTCATGGAATTGTTGATCATGATCGATGCCTGCCATCGGGCGTCGGCGCGGCAGATCACTGCTGTCATTCCCTACTATGGCTATGCTAGAGCCGATCGCAAGACGGCGGGGCGAGAATCGATTACGGCCAAGCTGGTTGCCAACTTAATTACGCAAGCAGGTGCCAATCGAGTTCTCGCAATGGATTTGCACTCTGCTCAAATCCAAGGCTACTTCGATATTCCCTTTGATCATGTCTATTCTTCACCCGTTCTGATTGACTATTTATCCAACAAGCAACTCTCCGACATTGTGGTGGTTTCGCCCGACGTGGGTGGGGTAGCGCGGGCGCGTGCGTTTGCTAAAAAGCTCAATGACGCCCCTCTAGCCATTATCGATAAACGCCGTCAGGCTCACAACGTCGCTGAAGTGATGAATGTGATTGGCGACGTGGCGGGTAAGACGGCTGTGTTAGTCGATGACATGATCGACACAGCTGGCACAATTTGTGAAGGAGCGCGATTGCTGCGGGCAGAAGGGGCGCGTCAGGTCTATGCCTGTGCGACTCACGCTGTCTTTTCACCGCCGGCATCCGAACGGCTAGCGGCTGGGCTGTTTGAAGAGGTGATTGTCACCAACACCATTCCAGTGCCAACCGAGCATCACTTCCCTCAGCTAACAGTGCTTTCGGTCGCCAATATTATCGGCGAAACCATCTGGCGCATTCACGAAGATAGCTCCGTCAGCAGCATGTTCCGCTAGGGTTGTTGCTAATCACTAACTGGATCTAGGTTGGTTTTCGCTGGCTGAGTGCCCGCCAACCTAGATCCGAACCTGAAAGCCCAGACCCTATCCCTGAGCTGGATTATCCCTGAACTGGATCGCCAAGGCGGAGGCTCTTACCTGCTTCGCTATCTGGCACTTGGGTGTTGGTAGTTAGTTTGTAGAAGTGGTTAAACCGGGCGGGTACGACGTCAGGCGGCAGGGTTCGGCTGCGGTTGGCATTAAAGTCTTTCTGGAACTTGGTAAGGCGATCGCCCGTCC
>Ga0163148_10004158_pt1 | contig 15316 bp, 15 predicted proteins | sample OliLakLV19MP7P2_FD_148606 | JGI IMG/M metagenome (GOLD analysis project Ga0163148, IMG submission 148606) | Freshwater microbial mat bacterial communities from Lake Vanda, McMurdo Dry Valleys, Antarctica- Oligotrophic Lake LV.19.MP7.P2 | ecosystem: Environmental > Aquatic > Freshwater > Lake >...
ATACAAGAGTGAGCCTATGATAATTATATGAAAAGATTGACAAAAAAGAATTTTTACTTTTCTTCAGTCAGTAAATCAACAACAACACTTGCGTAGGCGCTTTTTGGTAAGACGAAATGAAGGAGAAGGTCTTTTCACTGTCGTTTGTGATCTGCATCGGTAGGTATCACTCGCAACGATCTACGTAAACCAAACAACTTATATGGCTTATAGAGATGTAAATGGTCTTCTGTAAGTCAGAAATGCTTACGTCGTCATCATTCGTACTTTCCTGCTTCTGTCTCAGCTGGATTTAGTATCGTGTTATATCCGACGAGTGGTCAAGTGATTTGGGTGATCAATGAGCTTGTATACGGAGCAGTACCACGTGGAGTCGCTTCGACAAAAAATCATTTATCTTTTCGATTACCAACTGTCTGGTAGATATTTGGTTCTTTGTAGAGAAGAAAATCTTTGGGAGAAGTGGGATCGATAAGCAGATCACCATCGAGGAGATTGACACTTCCGTATACTTTTAGTCTGTGTTCGAGGTATTTATTAAAGAGTCGTGATGAATATCCTTGGAGTTTAAACATCTTTTCGCCTTGCGTGAAGTGTTTTCTTCCTCCATCGAGGATATCTTGTGCTATACGATGATTGCTTGCAGTGACCCCAAAACGTTGTTCTCAGAAGTAGTTGGGAAATCACTGCTCCATTAGTTTCTTATAGTTTGTTTCGAGTTCTTTCCTGTGTTCTTCACTTACTTGGTTGTCATACTTTAGTCTGATTCGAAACTCATTGGTGATTTGACTATGGAGTCATAGGGGAACCTCTGACGATCAGGTGTCCATCACACGGGCGATCGTATTGAGACCGTTGAGAAAGAGCTTTTCTCCTATTTTCTTGACGTCATTACCGTGAAAACAAACCCATTGTTTTGCGAGTGCATGCTTATCTTTCAGTCCTGCTATACCGATCTTTTTTCTGGTAAGGGAAAAGGTTTTCATGATTTGTTTGACCATATCCATCGTGTTCATATTGCGTTTTTCGAGCTGGACGTAGTATCGAGTGCCACGTTTCGCGAGAGGATAGGGAAGGTGTTCATCTACGACAAAGTCGACAAAGGTCTGTTTAAATTTTGGTTCGTAATGCATAGGAAAGAAAAAGTGAAATATGTTTTATCATTAACTTTTATTAATCAGTTTTAGGAGAAGAGAATCTTTATCTGAGGATGATATCTCTTGTTTAATTGCTTCGAGTTCATTTGGAGATAGTGTGTCTATGACTGTAGTTATTTTTTCTCTTAGCAGAGTTGCTTGTTCAAAGTGTTCATTATGTATTGCATCGATAAGTTGTTGTTCATAGGAGAATAATATTTCTTTTGAAAACGTTGTTTTTTTTACTTTAAATATATCTTGATCAACAATGTTTCTTACTATACTATCGCTTATAAATATTTTTTTATCAAAAGCTACATTGATTGCTATTGCTAGAGGTAAAGGAATATGAAAAGTTCATTTTTTTGTAATAAGTTGTACTTGTCATTCTTGTATAGGTCAAGTTGTCGAAGAGGAATACGTAAAAACCTTATGTAATTTCATAAGTACGATATCTTTGGATTCTAGGTTGTTAAGATATGCGTAGGTATGTTCTGGGAGCACGTAACGATAGAGTTCTAAAAACGATTCAAATAGAGGAAATCAGGTGTCAGTTTTAGCAAAGAATGGCATATTTCTTATGTCTTTGAAAGAAGGATCTAACTTTGTTCGAATGCTATTATTTTTTATTGTAGTAAAAAATCTTTGTCTATTACATAGAAGTATCGTGAACAATTTATCATGTTCTGTTATTTGTAGATCAACTCAATTGTACTCTAATTCTTGTAAGCCAACTGTCTCGACTCAGATGCTCTGTTTTATAAGCTTTTCTTTGGTCATAATACTTTCTTTCAGCAACGTATATGGTGGATATGAGCTAATTCGGATATCGAATTGCTTGGTATAGGTATTGTTAGTGAGTAACGGATCATCAGGATGATCTTGTTTTATTCGACTTATTTCTTCTGCTATAATATCATGTCACGGAATACTTCATATCTTGACTATGTTTTCTCTTTTTGAAGCATCTGGAGAGTAGATGGTGTTGAAAACATATATTCATTGTCTTCAGCTATAGATCATAATATTATATGAACGTAATAGTTCATTAACTTTTTGTGTTGATGAAAGGGTAAATCCAGATATATAAGTTAATGGACTTGTTCATAGCAGTATATGAAGAAATTTTTTATTATCTATGAGTGGAGAAGCTAATGGTACTGGTAGACTAGAAAAGATTGTTTCTATCTTTTTATAATGAATTAGAAAATCTTCAGGAACAGAGTTATTTAGTTCTTTTGACCTATCACCATTTGGATTTTGTGATGATGTTGAGGTATTTTTTTTTCAAAACCATTTCATATAATATTGCTAACACGTAAATACTTAAGTATATATGAAAAGCATCTTGATGCAAATATGATTTTATTTCTTCTTCTTCCAATAGGTCCAAAAGGAGATCATCTTTTGTTGTTGTTCATCTCGGAGATGACATCGAGTGAAACGGAGACTCTGGAAGAAGGTTACTTTTTGGGCAGTTTGCTGAAGGAGTGGTTCTTGGTGGTAACATCTTGCCAGTTCGTAACTAGGAATAGCACTATTCAAATGATGAATGTGATGATAGCCGATATTTCCCGTGAGCCAATGCAACCATCTCGGGAGGTCATAAAACGTACTTCACAGAACTGCGGAACGAATATATTCTCGCTTATCTTGAAACGCTTTGTAACCCCATTCGTGTTGATGCTGAATATAGAAAAACCGAATAGCTATCGTCCCGAATGCAATCAAGATAGGTAGTTGGACATGAAGCAACACGTATGGTCCTGCTAGATATCCTATACTTCCATAGACCAGTAAGGTGACGAGATTATTTCCCATCAGTGCTGTCTGTAACTTTTTTGCCTCAGGAAGACGAGCGAGAGGAAGACGATTGTTAAACAAAATATACCAGAGCGGAAGGATGAGAAACATAACCACTGGACTACGAAAGATGATGTATGCTGATTTTTTCCCTCGAGATGCCTGAGCAAATTCTTCTACGGTCATCGTATAGAGATCTCCTATATCACGAAATTCTCGGAGCTTATTTGCATGATTGTGATGAAACTGATGTCCAGCTGCCCAGTACGAGTAGGGAATGAACGTAAGGAAACTACATATCTTTCCTATTCGATTATTTGCTTTGTGTGAGGCAAGAAATGATTGGTGTCCACAGTCATGCTGAATGATGAAAATACGCACCAAGAAAAAAGCATTGACGAACGAAATGATCCATCCTCGTCGTCGACCATACTGAAGGAGGTAAAACATACTTACTCGCAATGTGATATATGGAACAAATGAGGTAATGATCTGAAGAACTGCTTTTTTTGTATTGGGAAGTTTGTACTTACTCGCGATTCTCGGGAGTTGCTTCAGGATTGAAACATCGATCTGGGGTGCAGTCATAGAGAAAAGTTTAGGTAAAGAAATTTTATATCTCACCAACGAGGTCTTTGTGATTATAGTTTTTGGTCACAAATTCATCTCGTCGTCGTTCGTTTGGATTGCTCTCCAACATTTGTTGGGCAATATTTTTTGCACTTTCGGTAAAAAAGTATGGGACACGTTTTTCTAGATCTCCCTCAAACCGTTGTGCAGCAAGTTTGTTTCCCTGTCGCATGAGTACTCGTTCGTGATACATCTGGGCGAGCTGGTCAGCATCTTTGACGCATTTGCTAATGGGATCTTGTCTGTGTTCATAGGTATTGATTAAATCCTGTAATCATATTCCTCAGTCGACATCGCTAAACTGATCTTTTACTGCTTGGGTTTCATTACAATCATTATATTTTTTTGCAACGAAATCATGATCTCCCGTTCTTGCTTCTGCTAGATCGTGAAAGACACCCATCGTACATGCCTGCATCGCTTCTTCGTCACTATGTCCTTCCATTTTGGTGATGATATAGGCAATCGTCGCTACATGATATGAGTGTGAAGCGATCGTGTCAAAAGCCGTTCAGAGATTTCTCCTATGTGCTCTCGGCATCTGGAGGAGTGCACCAGCTTGTTGGATGAGAAAGAATGATTTACGTGAGGACATGCTTATATGAAAACTAAAGCATTACTGACTAGATGGGGTAACGAATCATTTTCTAATACAATACAGATACACTTCTTCGACTTCTTTGCGAGCCCATTCTGTTTTTCTCAGAAAGGTAAGTGACGACTTGATACTTGGATTCATACGAAAACAGTTTATACGTATGCGTTCGCCAAGTTCTTCTCGTCAAAAATGATCCACAAGAGCAGTTAGAATCGTTTCGAGTTTTACTCCGTGGAGTGGATTTGGGTGGTGAGGTTGGTGCATGGGAGAAGTTAATAAAAGGTATCTTCTTTTCGATTTTTAGGATTTTCTTGGATATATGTTGCAATTTTGTTGTACGAATCTTCGTTACGAATTATATGATCGTGAAATGATTTTTGTCGTCAAAATGAAATGTCTTGTTGATGGATTTCCTTTGAACATTGTTGTTTGTATCATTTAATAATTGTAGAAATAGAAGGTGAATTTTCTTGTACATGTATGATTCAATGAATATGATTTGGCATAATCACAAATGCATCAATTTCTATAAATCATGTGTATATGGATGGTATGAGTAATCGTTTTTCGTAGGCAATTTTACCAGATAACGTTAATTCTATAGTTCAGTTTGTGATTTTTCCGAAGTAATGAAAACGATTTTTGGTGCATATAGTAATAAAATATGATCATTCTGATGTATAATCAAATCATTGTTTACGATTATTTTTACGTGTCGGTAATTTCATAAAGGTATCGGGTAGGGGCGATTACTAATCGCCCGAATTTAAAATGTGATGTATATTCATGATAATATAATGTTTTTCAAATGATGTATATATTAAACGGACGAACGGTGATCATTTCATTAAACAAATACAACAATTTCATTATTACGGGCGGATGGTATCCGCCCCTACGGGAATGGAATATTTTTATAAATTACGGCATAATTCTATTTGCATATCTAGGAAATGGAATGGTTTCACGGATGTGATGCAGACCACAGAATCGTCTGACCAGTCTTTCAAGTCCGTAACCAAATCCTGCGTGTGGGACCGTGCCATATTTTCTCAGGTCGAGGTATCGATCGAAGGTAGCTGGATCGAGTCCATGGTCTTTGATTTTTGCAAGTAAGACCTCATAATCATCATCTCTCGTCGAAGATCAGATCACTTCGCCACATCCTTCTGGTGCGAGAAGATCACTACACAATGCGTAACCGGGCATATCGGGATCTTCTTTCGTATAGAATGCCTTGATTCCCATAGGGAAGTGCGTGAGGAAGACAGGGGTATCAATCATTTCCATATATTGCATCTCTATGTCTGATCAGATATCATCACCTTGCTGCACATCAAATCATTTTACTTTCAGATTGTTGATAAACTCGATATGCGTCATTCTCGGTCGTGGTTTCTCGAGAATGGTAGCTAGAGGAGTGGTATCTCTTTCGAGTACTGCGAGATCGGCAGCATTTTTTTCGAGTACTTGCGCGATGATATATTTCATGAGGGTCTCTTGGATTTCCATATTTTCATCTTGCTGGATGAACGGAATTTCTGCATCCATCATTCGGAACTCGTTGAGATGTCTTCTCGTCTTTGATTTTTCTGCACGGAAGACTGGTCCGAAATCGAAACAACGACCGACCCCAAACATAGCTGCTTCGAGGTACAACTGTCCAGACTGGGTGAGATACATGATCTCACCATTGACGTGTTCGACGCTGTATAGTTCAGTCGTTCACTCGCAGGCAGTTGGTGTAAAGATAGGTGCATCGATTTTGGTAAATGCGTTATCACGCATCCAGTCGTAGGTAGCATGGATGATGGTATCACGAACACGTTGGACTGCTCTTTGAGATTTTGCTCTCAGATACAGGTGTCTGTTGTCGAAAAGAAACTCTGGTCCATGGTCATCTTTCGTTCCTAGTGGGTAGTCTGTCGCTTTGCCATATACCGTAACAGTCGCTACCTGAAGTTCGTATTCATCTTTCTTGGGATGTTTGGATACTATTCCGGTGACTGCAAGTGATGATTCGATGCCAAGTGATTCAAGCTCTTTGAATGCTGTTTCACCTAGACTGTTAATTTCGCTAACACATTGCAAATAGCCAGAACCATCGCGTAGCTCTATGAAACAAAGTTTGCCACTAGAACGGATGTTTTGGATCCATCCAGCGAGGGTAACTTCTTGTCAGGCATGGTCAGCAGTTATTTTGGAGATGAGCGTAAGCATGAGGAAGATTAATTAGGTAAAGAATTTTTCAGGAAGCATTCAACATTGCCATTCTTGAAAGAGTGTTTCTCTTTTTTCGAGATATTGATAATTCCCTTCAAATATAGTAATTTATCCATACTTATCAAATGAGAAATTACGTTTTCTGGAGAAGGAATGCTCTGGTTGGTAGATAGAAGTATCTCAATTTTTTTCAAAGTATTTTTACGTGAAATCAGTGGTTCTGAAAGAGGTCAATCCATACTAACTTTTTCTTGAAGTTTAGCTGAAAATACTCTTTTAGATTTATTTTTTGTAGACCATACTGGAAGATATTACTTATGAGGTCATTGAGGCAAACAAGCAATTTTGTTCGGTTATATGTTTCTTAAAGGACCACAATCGGTGTGTCGTACGATCTCAGTAGAGCTATCAATGAAGAAATTTGATCATCACTCATATGATGGAGAGTATAGGCAATGATGATTCCATTAAACTTTTTTGTCATCAGGATGTTTTGTAGCACATCGTTTCATCACACATGGTACTCATCTAGTAAAGCATCTTTACTCAGGAGGTTTTGTATATCATATCACCAGATAGTATACCCATACGTTTTTTTTAGATAAGAAGCAAAAATGCCATCTCCGGTTCCCATTTCTAGGAGAGTGGCATTTTTGGGGAGATAGCTCTGTCGGTCAAATAAGTTGCTTCTTTGCTCTTCTTTTCGATCACGTACATGCATAAGCGATTATCTGTAACGATAAAAACTATTTTTTCGTTGTATTTTTCATCAATCTCTTCCTGAGCCATCATGACGTAGGTACTTCTACGAAAGTCGAACCACCACTTGGCGTCTTGATGTATCTTCGTCCATCTGGATCTACTCTGAGACGTGTTTCTCGACAGATCTTGCGACCTTTCAAGAACCAGTGAAAACTACGTCCTTGTGGGTTATTCTCAACACCGACGACACCCATATCTTTCGCATCTTGAAGATCGAGTTTTCTTTTTGGGTATTCGAAACGTTTATTTCCCTTGAGACGATCTCCTTGCTTTCTAAGTTGCGCTTTTTTTGAAGCTATTCCTTGTTTATTGGTACGTGAAGCCATAATGATACTACATTACTAAATAGTTGCTTTATAGAGAAATATAATCGAAATGCAATTGGTGCTTTTGAGATCTACTCAATCCAATACGCGTACAAATTTTCACGAGAAAGTTTTTTGGCGACGTTTTGAAGTTGTTCCATCGTGACGTGTTGGTAGTGATGAAGATCTTCTTCGAGGGTTTCGAGCTTACGCGTAAACAACCACTGTGATCAGATGTATGAAGCGACTTGATCTGAGGTTTCGAGTCACATCTGCGTCTTTCCAGCAAGATGTCCGAGTGCATGAGCATGTTCTGCTGAACTAATATCTCATTGAGCTATAAGGGCGAGTTGTTCGTAGATGCTCGCGAGTCCTTGTTGTCGCCTTGCTTTTTCCATACCTGCTTTGATGAAAAAGGTGCCATCTGTATCATGTTCACTATGAAATGCAGCAATATAATAGCAAAGTCCTTGTTGTTCTCTGATACGTTGGAAAAGTCTGGATGACATATTTCCTCACAAAATCTGTGCAAGGAGAGCCGCAGCATATCTTTCGTCTTGGTGGAGTGAAAATCCAGAAGCGCTTATCAGGAGGTGGTTTTGTTGTGTCTTTTTTGTAAATATTTCTTGTTGTGTTGTAGGCAGGATATGCTGGAGGAGTGGACTGATTGCTGATTTCTTTTCAGGGAGTGATCAGAACAACATTGCGATTTGTTCTTCGATCTGTACGGGATTATCTATACGACCTGCGATAACAATGACGAGGTTGTCTTTCGTATACAATGATTCTTTGTGTGCAAACAGATGCTCTTGAGTAAAGAGTTTGATATTGTCTTCTGGTCACAGAATAGATCGTCCATAGGGATTGTCTCCATACCATCGACGCGATCGTCTCGTCCAGATGTTGCGTTGTGGATTATCTTCATACATCTTTATCTCTTGGATGATGACGCCTTTTTCTCTTTCCATTTCTTCTTTGGGAAACTGTGCATCGACGAGCATATCTGCGAGAATACTTAGTGAAGTCGGAAGAAATTCTGGAGCTGACTTTACGTAGTATCCTGCATACTCTGTCCCAGTGTAGGCATTACATTCTCCACCAAATGCATCTAGTGCTTCTGCAACAGCTTGTGGTGTTTGATAACGCTTTCCCCCTTTGAAAAACATATGTTCGAGAAAATGGGAAAGTCCATTGGCGGTACGTTGTTCATAGACATTTCCTGCTTTTACTACAATTTCTATGGTAGTTGAGGTACTTCAGGGAAGATGAGCAAAGATTACTTCTATACCTGCTATCTTTTTAATTTCTGGATGCATACAATAGGAATTGATAAAAATTTCAGTATAATTTCCCGTGTATATGTAATTTAGATCTATTTGCAAAGTCGAGATGGATGCTCAAAAATCTTCAGAACAACAAACAAGGATGAAAGCGACTTTAGTACTTGTTGCGATTGTGTCATTTATTATTTTTGGTGTACTTAAGCAGAAGGATAATTGACCAGATACAAGAGCTCATATAGCTTTGGAGGATTTGAAAAGAACTTCCCCCGAAGCTATTTTTCCTTTATTGAATTACTATCCTCGTGATTGAGTAGATATACATGACCAGTTCTTACTTGATAGATTGACCGATCATATAGTCGAGAATATTGTAGGTGCATCGAGAAAAAATACGCACGATAAAATAAAAGAAATGGCAAAATATAGAGCAAAGAGCCTTATTCTTGCTTCTCTGGTATGTGGAGTTCCTTTGTCAGAACTGACTGCAAAGGCTCACGGTGAATCACACTTTTGTAGTAAGTGAGTAGCACCTTTGACGAACAATATGTTCAATCTGTGAAATACTGATGACTGATCAAGAAGAACATTTGCCGACATAGAATTGTGATCTTTATGTGCAGCAACAAATTTGGCGTGAAGAATGTATGAATACTTTCGTATGTTTCCAGAAAGAGACGAGATTGATTTCTATGCTGTATATATGAATAGGGATCCTATTACTGGTATTGGTTTTTTGAAGCATCAACTGAACTATGGTGTTGAAAATCCTTTGAGAGACGCAGGGACACATAGTCCTTTTGGAGCATATGCTACCAACGCTCTTGCCATTACCCAAACGGAAAAACTACGTCAGAAATTACTTTTTATAGACCGTGATAAAGATCAAGTAGAGATAGTTCGCGATATAACCGAGTGAGTAATCTATTATGAAAAAAGTATTCCCCATTATCGTGAAATATATCACGTCTTTTCTTATGTTTCTACGTGAGTGGAGGCGGTTTGACATGTGAGAACATCACTTGCAGGTAAACTGGGGGTGAAGCCATCTGAAGTTACTATCTTGCCGTATGATCAGTCTTGGTATCCTGCAAAAAATGAAAACCTGGTCGTACCACCTTCATCGACATTATTGTATATGTTGTATAGAAGTTTTCCTACACAGTAACTCTCCTTACTTTTTCATTGAGTTTTACCAGTACCTCGTAAGGAATAGTTTCTATCTTTTCCGCAAAGCGTATGATGTTATTTGGCGCAGTATGCTCTGAGCTAATAATTTCGACCGTATCTCCTATATGTATATCACATGACAGGGTATCTAGACATGATAAGTTCATACATATCGTTCCAATGAGTGGGAGGTATGTATCGTTCCATTTTACTGACCAGTTATTGGTTAGTTTTCTAGGTAATCACTCGTAGTAGCCAAACGGAACAGTTGCTGTCTCGCATTGCTTTTCTGCTCTTCGTTTTGCTCCGTAACTCACTATATCATTTTGTTTGAGCTGTTGCAGTGTAGTGACGGTGGAGGTAACCGATAATGCTGGTTGAAGTGAAGTATATACACCGTATGCAGGATCGTTTTCTTGTAGCGGATTGTATCCATAAAACGCGAGTCACGCTCTATGTGCATTGAAAAACGGATCGTGATACTTTGCTCATCATGCGGAGTTATTTATATGGCGATAGGTGATTGGTTTTCCTGATACAGCAGGGTGTTGTTCTATCATCTCATACATCTTTTTGAATGCTTCGATTTGAAGGAGATCAAAAGAGCTATCAATCTCGTCTGCACTGGCAAAGTGAGACATAACTCATTCGAGCGTAATGTTTGGTGACAATTTAAGTATACCAAGAAATTCTTTTAGTTCATGAGCTTGGATTCACTCTCTATTCATACCGGTATTGAGAAAGAGATGTATCGTTCGTGGTTTGTTTGTTTGTCAGAGAAACTTGAGTGTTTCGGTGCGATAGACAGCAGGTGTGGCTCGACGAGGATCGTAATACGCATAATTTTCTGGATGAGTTTCTCCCAGAATAAGTGATTTTTTTGTTGCATAGTCTTTCACGATTTGGTATTCAGGAAAACTATCCACACAAATATAGTCGACAGAGGTGTTTTTTAGTAGAGTACTTACTTCTTTCAGTCCGTGTCCGTATGCGTTTGACTTGAGCACAGGAAATACTGACTGATTCTTATGTAAAGATTGAAGAAATGCCAAATTATCCAATAAGCGTTGTTGGTGTATTAGTAGAGTATTTAGTGATTGTTCTGGTTGTGGAGTGAGCGAACTAATTATTTTTTTGAGACGATGCATTACAACGTATAATTTAAAAGGATCACTTTTTTATGGATTACTCTTTTAGTGAAATCTGGATAAGATGAGCTAAGAGTTCTGGAAAAGTATAGCCATATACCTGTGCTGATTTTGGAAAAAGACTTTGATTGGTAAATCATGGTATGGTATTTATTTCAAGTAAGATAGGTCATTTTTCCGTGAGAATTGCATCTATACGTCCATATTTTGTACATCAGACCGCTTGGTATGCTTGACGCGCTATCTCTTCTATATGGAGACATATTTCACTACTAAAACCACTAGGACAAATCTCTTGTGTCATGCCATTGTATTTATTTTCGTAATCAAATCCTCCTTCTTTGGGAGGAATGATATGAATAAGGGGGAGAACGATATATTCACCGTCTTTTCCGTCAAGGATAGGAATAGTTATTTCTTCACCCTCAAGAAACTTTTCTATAAGAATAGGTTTTTGATATGTTACGTACTCTGTCCATATATGACTCAAATCTTTATTACAGTTCAGTATATGGACTCACTTACTGCTTCACTGGTCAAGTTCTTTTCGTACACAAGGAAATCAAAGAGTAGTATTTATTTGTTCAACTATATCTTCTCGAGTATATTGGTTGGGAATGAGAACAATATCATCTGCAACTGGAAGTCCGTACGCACGTCGTACGAGCTTAGTATGCCATTTATTGATCGTAAGCGCCAATACATCTGCTGAACTACACTGATAAGGAATGTGTAACAGATCGAGAAAAGAAGCTATCTGACCATCTTCTCCTCATGCACCATGTACCATTAAAAAGATGAAATCTACAGGATCTTTTTGATGATCTTGAATAAATCAGGTAGTGTGTGAAGGAAAATCATACAATAAAATAGACGTATATCAAAGTTCTTCTAGTCACTTTTTTACTGCTTGTGCAGAGATTAGTGAAATCTCACGTTCACTATTGTTTCCTCAACTAATTATAGCTAGACGCATCTGAAGACGGGCGATAAATGAGAAGGTGTGAGTCAGTTAAGTCTATATAACAACGACACCTTTAATGCATACGTTTAGATGGTTTTCAGAAATTACTTAGATAGTTGTGCAAAAAAATCATCTACGCGATTTTTGCATTCTTCTAGTGTCGTATACGAGGTAAGGGCAATATAAGGATTTCAGCTTATCATCGCTGAAACATTTACTTCTGGTAGGTGAACAGCAAGAATAGGGATTTTTCTGACGTGTTGTGCATAACAAAGTTCTCGTCCTACACCGTGACTTGGAGCGGATACTTCAGCGATCATCACATCAGCTTTTTCTAGAAATTCATTATCAGCAGAAAAGATATCGGTTACCGTAAACGCAATATTGTACTTTGCTGGATTTTTGAATGCATGAGCTACATGTTCGGTAAGTACTATGCCATATGTTTTGAGGTGATCGACGATGTCTACATAGAGATCACAGCCTATTTTACTTCATCTGATAGACCCGGCAAAGTAAATGTTGTAGGTTTTTTTCGACGACATAGAGAGGGAAAAATTAAAAGAGGATTTACTCTACTAACTCAAGTTGAGCTCACAGTGAATTAAACTGATCGACAAAGTTAGGGAAACGACGAAAAAGAGGATTCACCGCGTTGATCGTTGTCGTTCCATCTGCAGCTAGTGCAGCAAGAAGTAATCCATATGCTGCTTGAATGATATCACTAGACGAAACATTTGCTCATTTTCGTTGGGTAGGTCAGAAGGTGATAATCCTATGCGGATCAGCCATCACGGTGCGTCCTTTCATCTTTGCGAGCTCTTCGATGAAAAACCATGCATACTCGTATCAGATATTCATGAAAATTGCAGATCACTCACAACTGAGTGCAGTCACTGCAAAGGTATGAATGATATCCATCGGAAGCATAGGCCGAGGCTGTGCTCTTACCATCAGGAGATCTCACTTCAGTGTTTTTTCTATTTGGCGTGATTGAGTCGAAGGAATGAAGATCGTATCTGCTTGTTTGTCTACGATTGTTTTTATTCAGAGTTTTGCATATGTCTCGAGTATGAGATCCATATGAGTCGTTACTGCATTTTCGATCATAAGTTCTCCTCCCGTCATAGCTGCTGCAGCGATGAATCACGCTACATCGAGATGATCTGAGATGACTTTTCGTTCACATCCGTGCAGAGAACTCACTCACGTTATTCTCAGAAGATTTGATCCTATTCACTCGATCTGTGCTCCCATAGCGACAAGCATATTACATAGATCTTGGGTGTGCGGTTCGCATGCTGCATTGTAGATAGTTGTGGTTCCTGGTGTCTTGACGGCGAGGAGAACGAGGTTTTCAGTTCACGTAACTGATGGTTCTCGACTTCGCACCGTGCTTGCTTGAAGTTTTTTTGCGGTAAATCCGTACGTACCATTTTCATGAGTGAAGGTGGCTCCCATTTTTTCCATATTTCCGACAAATGCATCGAGGGGGCGAGTACCGAGCTTGCATCCTTGTGGTGTCGGCATCATTGCTTTTCAAAACCTCACGAGTAACGGTCACAGAAACATTACTGATGCTTTCATCTTATCACTTAGTACGGGGTCGATTTCATGTGAGTGGACATTTTTTGCACAGATTTGTATAGTATCACTACTCATCCATGAGTAAGATCACCCTAGAAGTTCAAGAATTTCCAACATATATCATACGTCTGATGTTTTTGGGACATTGTGAATAGTTATTTCATCGTCAGTAAGCAGACATGCAGGAATAAGCTTGATAATACTATTTTTATTTGGTACAGGACGAATAGTTCCATGAAGTGCTTTTCACCCGTGTACGATGAGTTTTGACATTAGCTTGTTAGTATAAAGGTATATATCCTACGATCTTTATCTCTTATGGAACCTCATAGATACTAAACCTTATCAAAGTATAGAAATAATTACAATACTTACGAGAGTTTTTCAAAGTTTCCTTATGTCTCCTATATAAGATTTTGTGGTTCCCAGTCAACCTTAAAACCACGAGAACTCATTTTTAGTTTACTAAACGCAATTTCCATAAAGTCATGCACTTGTGGTCATTTCAGGACGATATGATATCTAAATTTACCAAATGCTTTATAAATGAGTGGTGGCGTCGAGTAAATTTCGATCTGTTCTTGCTGGTAGGATGACTTCAAAAATAATAGCTCTTGGTAGAGTTTATTTACTGTCGTATAAAGTCTATTTTCTATTTCATGTTTATACAGTAGGACGCAAAGTTCCGTATACGGAGGATATCAAAAACGTTTTCTGTACGTATGTTCATAGGTCAGCATATCTTCTGGTCTTCATTGAATCGCATATTGGATACTTGGTTGTTCGGTATCGTAGGTATGCATTCGTATTTCTGGGACGGCATATTTCGTACAAATTTCTGTCAGAAAGCAATAATTACGTCGTGAGGCATACAAATCTGGGGATTGTAATCCTAGATCTGCGTGAGTGATGATAACGAGGTCGATAGAAAGATCAGCAGGTGGCTGACTCAGTAACGTCGTAGATAATAAACAACGTGATGCCTGTAACTTGGGAAGTAATTTCTGCATCTTGGGTAGTGAATTGGCAACAGAACGATCGACGAGACAACACTCTACACCATAGTTCGATTTCATAATCTCAGCAAGGTGTTGGAGTCCATGACCGTATGTTTCAAAGTTGTGTCACTGGCAGGTAGGGCAGAAACCTGTAGACGGGTAGTAGGTCTTGCACAGATGACAAAGTCAAAACATCTGACCTTGTTCATCTTTGTGTCGTCAGATCGCCAGAGCACAGTTATCACACTGTGGTATCTGTCCACAGTCGGTACAGACCATTCCTGATGAGAAATTTGCTTTTGGTCAGATAATCAAGAGACGACCTCATTTTTCTAGCACAGTATGTATTTTATTATCAAGTTCTTCACAAAAAGGATGTCCTTTGGTGACGCGCTTGTCGATCAGGATTATTTTTTTTCATGAAGGATGAATGGTAGTGATGAGCATTGGTCTGATGAGAAAAAAGGTAATTAGAGAAAATTTATTTTTTCTTGGTGTATAGAATTTTCTAATTTTGTTTGTGTTCTATACGTGAAGCAATTTGTTTATACAAATGTTTCGAGAATAAGAAATTCGAAATATTTCTGATCATCGTGAACAGGAACTCATCGTTCATGGTCGTGATAGTTGCGGTACAGATCGTCTTTTTCGCATCGAGGACAGCGGGAGGGCATTAAACGAAGAAGATAAAGATAAAACTCTATGCTAAAAT
>Ga0163148_10004161_pt1 | contig 15303 bp, 5 predicted proteins | sample OliLakLV19MP7P2_FD_148606 | JGI IMG/M metagenome (GOLD analysis project Ga0163148, IMG submission 148606) | Freshwater microbial mat bacterial communities from Lake Vanda, McMurdo Dry Valleys, Antarctica- Oligotrophic Lake LV.19.MP7.P2 | ecosystem: Environmental > Aquatic > Freshwater > Lake >...
CCCCATCCCCATCCCCATCCCTCTCCCTGAACTGCATCTCATACAACCGCCGATACAGCCCGCCCTCCGCCATCAGCGTCTCGTGCGATCCCAACTGCGCGACGCGCCCGTCCGCAATGACCGCGATGCGATCGGCGTGACGCACGGTCGAGAGTCGGTGCGCGATGACGATCGCCGTCCGGTTCTCCAACAGCCGCTCGATCGCCACCTGCACGAGCGACTCCGATTCTGTGTCGAGCGCGGAGGTCGCCTCGTCGAAGACGAGCACCTCGGGATTGCGCAAGACGGCGCGCGCGATGGCGAGACGCTGGCGCTGTCCGCCGGACAGGCGCGTGCCGCGTTCGCCGATGGCGGTGTCGTACCCCTCGGGCAGCCGCGAGATGAACTCGTGCGCGTTGGCGGTGCGCGCGGCGACCTCGACGTCTTCGTCGGAGGCGTCGAGTCGACCCAAGCGGATGTTCTGCCCCACCGTCCCCTCGAAGAGGATTGTCTCCTGCGTGACGAACCCGAGAAGCGAGCGCAAGTCGCCCAGCCGATACTCGCGGATGTCGTGGCCGTCGAGCGTGATGCGACCGGAGATCGGATCGTAGAAACGCGGCAAGAGATCGACCAACGTCGACTTGCCGCCGCCCGAGGGGCCGACGAGCGCGAGCACCTGGCCCCGCGGCACGGCCAGATCGACTCCGTGGAGCACCGGCACTCCTTCGCGATAGGCGAAGGCGACGTTCTCGTAGCGGATCTCCCGCTCCAGCGTCGTCAGCGGCCGCGGTGAGAGCGGATCGACCACGCTGGGGGTCGCGTCGAGCACCTCGAAGATTCGTTCGGCCGCCCCCAGTCCCTGCTGGATCTTCACGTTCACCTGCGAGAGCGCCTTGATCGGCTGCATCATCGAGAGCATGCCGACGATGAAGAGCAGGAATCGCCCGGAGTCCTGACCCCCTTCTCCCACCACGGTCGCGCCGGCGAACCAGAGGATCCCGACCGCGACGAGCACGCCCAACATCTCGGTCAGTGGCGTGCTGAGCGAGCCGATACGGGTCATGCGGATCATGATCCGCGCAAAGCCGCGCGCCTCGTCGGCGAAACGACGGGAGCGCTCCTCTTCGAGGCCGAACGCCTTGACCACGCGCATCCCCGAGAAGGTCTCCGAGAGCACGGCGGTGAGCCGCCCGAGTCGCACCTGGGAGAAGCGGGTCGAGCGCCGGAGCGTGCCCCCCAGACGATCGATGAGCCAGAGATTCGGCGGCAGCACCGCCACCGCGAACAAGAAGAGCTGCCAGTTCGCGATCAGGACGGTCACCAGGTACGCCAGCAGGAGCAGACTCTGCCTCAGCAGATCGGCGATGCCGTTGGCGATCGCTCCTTTGATCAACTCGATGTCGTTCGTCAGTCGAGAGATCAACGCCCCGGAGTGTTGCTGGGCGAAGTAGTCGAACGAGAGCCGCTGGGTGTGCGCGAAGAGCCGCTCACGGATGTCCCGGATGACGTTCTGCTCCACCCGCACCACCAGGAAGCTCTGCGCGTACCAACAGATGTTCTTCAGGAGGAAGACGGCGAGGAGTGCGAGCGCGAAGCGGCGCATCGTCTCGGTGCGATCGCGCCCGTGCACCAACTGGTAGAAGCGTGTCTCGATCTGCCGCCGCAGATCGAGACCGCCCAGCGCGTCGGTCACGCGGGCAGCGGTCTCCGCCGTCCCCGTCCCGGTCGTCGCCTCGGGTGCAGTCGCAGCCGGACTGCCGCCGAGATCGCCCTGCAGCACGATCTGCGTGAACGGCACGACCAGCGCCAGGCTGAAGCTGGCCAGCGCGGCGTAGAGCGCCATGAAGAGCACCGCGCCGGAGAGCGGCGCCAGGTGCGGCCGAAGGAAACCGAGCAAACGTCCATAGAGGCGGATCCACGGCGGCATCACACCCGCCCTTCGGTCAGGGTCTCGACCAACGCGGTCACCACCGCCTCCACCGCACGCGCGTCGTCGGCGGGACGGCCGGCGCGCGACGCGTCCTCGTCCAGCGGAATGAGTACGAGACGACCGCGCGCGAGTCCTTCCACGGGCCGGGCCCAGAGCGACGGTTCGACTTGGTACGGGTTGGCGAGGAGCACGGTCCGATGATGGGCGCCGAGGGGGGCGTAGCGCCAGGGGTCGGATCGGAAGAAGAGAGCGACACAGGGCGCGCCGAGGGCCGCGGCCAGGTGCATGACGCCGGAGTCGCATCCGACGAACGCCTTTGCGCCCGCGAGGAGATGGGACAGATCCGAGAGGGACAGCGCCGGCGCGAAGCGCGGTCCGCCCTGACCTGCGCCGACGCCGGGTCGCACCCGGGCGCGCAACGCATCGAGTCGCGCGCGCTCCTCCGGGCCGGCGACGACGACCAAGCGGTGGCCGATCGCCGCTTCCGCCCGCTCGAGGAAGGTCTCCCAGGCCGACATCGGCCACGCCTTCTCGTCCCGTCCGCCGAGATGGACGACGACGTAGTCGGTTGGCGCGCCGAAGAACTCGACCAAGGCCGCACTCGGAGTTCCGATCGGTTTCGGCAGCACGGGGACACTCGCCGCGGCGGGAAGTCCGAGCGCGCGCAGCAGGGCGAGCGGCGCCAGTGCGGCCGGGAGGCGCGGGTCGGGCGTGGGCGCTGCGATCGTGAGCGCTCTCTCTTTCCGCGGGTCATCGAAACCGACGCGGGTGGCGGCGCCCGCGATGAGCGCGAGCACCGCCGCAGAGTAGGAGTGTGTCCCTGGATTCGAGAGATCGATCGTCGTGTCCCAACCCGCGCGCCGCAGACTCCTGGCCCAGGAGATGAAGCGCCAGGGGGCGCGGGCTTGTCGCCTCTTCGGTTGCGCCCAACGCTCGTCGAGTTCGGTCCAGTCCGCGGTCACCTCGGTGAACTCATCGCCGGAGAGGAGCGCGATCACATCACCGGGCCGCGCCGCGCGCAGAGCCGAGAGGAACGGCCGCGCGAGGAGCAGATTGCCGAGACGGTCGTCGGGACGGATGGCCAGCCAGCGCTGTCGAGGCGGCGCTGGCCCGCTCGCTTCCCCGGGCGCCGCCCCGCTCACGCTCGGCGAGACGCTCGGCGAGAGGAGGCGCGCGAGGAGGGGCAGACTGATCGCCTTCAATCCCTGCGTGAAGCGTCGCAGCGGGCGCGGAGCCGCCGTCGCGCCCGTAGCTTCCCGCAAGCCGAGCGCGGTGACGAACATCCAAACCTGGGCAACTTCTTCGTCAGTGAAGTAGCACTGGCCGAAGCCGGCGGCCAGGAGCGCAGCCACCCCGCTGACGGCTCCGATGACTATCCCGCGCCCGAGACGATCGGCGGAGCGAGCGGGGCGCGCCTCGACCGCGAACGCGACCCAGATCAGGAGGAACGCGACGGCGCCGACCAGCCCCGCCTCGACCCAGACGTTGAGCAGATCCGAGTGCGGATGAATCGTCGACAAATAGTCGCCGGGAACGCGATAGGTGGGGAAGAGCGTCTTGAAGCTGCCGAGTCCGGCGCCCGTCAGAGGGTGATCGCCGATGATGCGCCAGGCGGTGCGCCACAGGCGCCAGCGGGGGTCGTCGAGATCGAAACTGGAGAGCGCGCGACTCGCGAATGAAGGTTGCAGGAGCGCGAGCAGGGCCGCCGCGCCGACCGCGAGGCCGGCCACGATCCACGCGGTGCGGCGTCCGATCGAGAGGATGAAGCAGGCGAGACCGGCCACGGCGCCGATCCACGCGGTGCGCGTGTAGCTCACGACCACGCCCGCGAAGATGGCGGCCGCGGCGAGCGCCCAGAGCCAACGTCGTCGCTCGAGATGGAACGCGGCGCCAAGTGCGACGAACGCGGCGGGGAGCAGCACGCCGGCGTAGGTGAGATGACTCCCGAGCGTGCCGACCGCCAGGAATCCTCCCGACGGGTACGGCTCGAGCGGCTCACGGTCGACGTAGTCCCATCCCTGGAGGTGCTGGAGCAGACCGTAGAGCCCCGCCAGCGCCGAGCTGGCGATCCAGACGGCGACGCCCGCCCTCCGCACGCCCTGCGTTCGCAGCGCCCACCAGAAGATGAAGCCGAAGCTGACGACCCACGAACCGCGGAAGCAACGGAGGGATCGCTCCGGATGAACCCCCAGGGGAATCGAGAGCGCCTGCGCCGCGACGAACAGGAGGAGCGCCCAATGAAACCAGCGCCACTCCGGGCGCCGCGGGGTCAGGCAGGCGACGAGCGCGAGTGCGACCGCGGCGCTCTGAGCGGCAGCAATCGACCAGGGTGCGGCGGCGGCGAAGAGGAGTACGAAGAGGTACGTCGCTCGCGCATGGATCACGGGAGACGCCTCGAGGTCGGTCCGAGACGCGCGAGCGGGCCGGAGCGTTCAGCCCCGGCCCGCTCGTCGGACTGTCCTGCAGAGAATGATGAGCGGATGGTTCGGCTCAGCGCACCAAGGTCACGGCGCGTGAGAACTCACCCGTAGCGGTCACCAGTCGAACGAAGTAGACGCCGCTGGGCAGCGAGTGACCACTTCCGTCGCGGCCTTCCCAGGCGACGACATGCTGACCGGCCGGACGCGCGCCATCCGCCAGCGATCGCACGAGCCGGCCGCGCGCATCGTAGACGCCGAGTGAGATCGGCTGCTGGCGCGTGAGCGCGAAGGCGACCTGCGTCTGTCGCGCGATCGGATTCGGCGACGGCGCCGAGAGACCCTCGACGAGCGACAACCCGCCGTCGGCGACGTCGGTCGTGCCGCCGACGTAGATCTGGAAACCGGCTTCCTGGGAGACGCCGTTTCCGTCGATCATCGCGAGCGTGAATTCGATCAGTTGTCCGGGCTGCACGATCGGCGTGGTCGCGACCAGGAAGGCAGGCGCGAGCGCTCCGCTCTGTGTGCTCGCCAGGTATCCGACCGTCGCCTGACTCTGCGGCACGCTGACCGGGAGCAGGCGTTCGGAGAGCGTCGCCACGAGATTCGAAGCATCGCCTTCGCCGCCGTTGACCAGCGCCACCGAGAGCGCCACCGTCTCGCCCGGATCGAGGACGCCGTTCGGAGTGGCCGCCTGCGAGTCGTCGAGCGTCACGGCGAAGACCGTGACCACCGGCGCGTCGATGTCGAGCGACAAGAGCCCGCCCCATGCGCCGCCGACCGCTTGGAAGTTCACCACGAACTCGATCGTCTCGCCGTCGGCCGCGTCGGGGGAGATCTGGACGACGAACGCCTCCGCGTTCTGTGCGGTCGCGGTGGGGTCGACGTCGCCGAACGCGCGGACGGCCGTGGTCACCGACGCCAGGTTGCTCGTGGTGGAGAGGGTGCCGACGAGCGAGAGGGCGGTCTCGATGCCGACGTTCTCCGCGGTCAGGGTCAGTTCGATCGACTCGCCCGCCTCGAGCTTGCCGTTCGTCCCGCCGTCGCCCAGGTCGACCGAGGAGAACGACTGCAACGTGATGCTGGCCAGGCTCGGATTGACCACCTCGATCGGCGTCTGGGTCGTCATCTGGTTGAAGCCGGTCACCGTCAGCGTGAGCACGGCGCCGACTTCGGGCGTCGGGTCCAACGCGATGACCGCAAGGCCGGACTCGTCGGTGAAGGCGCTTCCGTACGAGACGCCGTCGGCGAAGAGCGCGCAGAGGGCGCCGGTGACACCCGGAACCGTGACTTCGAAACTGGTCGAACCCGAGGCGATCTCTGCCTCGTGCACGAGCGTCGGCAGCACGGTGGGGACGGCGGTGCGAAGCTGGAGGCTGCAATCGCCGAAGACGTTGTACTCCTCGAAGAGAGCCAGACCGTCGTAGCCGGGATTCAAGTCCAACGCTTCCATGATGCCGGCGAAGCAGATCCCGCCCATGGTGGAGGTCTCGCCTTCGACCAAGACGCGCATCGCCTCGAGCTGCATCTGCGTGGGCGGAATCCACGAACAGACCAGCGACGACGAATACATGCCGATGGCGCCGCGCGGCGTCGCGACCGATCCGGTGCGCAACCAGGCCTCGGCGAACGACTCGTTCATGTTGAACGCACCGTTCGAGCAGGAGACGTCGATGATGAACGGCTGCTTGTGTCCATTCGAGAGTGCATGGATGTTGCTGATGTTGAAGCTGGTCGTGGTCCAGCTCGTTCCGCTGGCGTGCCCGATATAGTTGATGACCGAACGCCCGTCGTTGACCGCGGTGGTGACCGACGACGCGGTGGCGCCGGGGTCACAGATCTTCTGGTGCGACGTGTAGGTGAAGCCCAAGAGGTAGTCCTCGATGAATTCCAGCCGCTCGCAGTCGGTGTATCCGCTCCACGAGCCGTCGGCCGAGCCGATGCCGAGCCCCTTCGGGTACCAGTTCGAGGCCGGCGCGGAGGCATCCGGCGCCTTCTCGTAGCGGACGAACTTCGCCACCTGGTTGTCCGCGTGCGCCAACGTCTGCGCCGAGATGCGCGAAACGAAGAGGTCGGGGTAGGAGTCGGTTCCGGCGGTCAACGAATACATCGGGTCGGACGGCGCATTCTGCGTGGGGCCGAGGGGGTAGGGGACCTCCTGGGCGTCTCCCACCAGGAGCACGTAGGTCAAACCGGCCGGCGAGTCGTACATATTCTGGATGTGCAACTTCAGCTGGTCGTCGGTCACACCGATCTCGGCCATGTCGACCAACTCGACTTTGTAGCCTTTCTCCTGCTTCCAGGTGCGCAGCGTCTGCGCCGCCGACATGAGCGAGGCGTGGCTCACGATCAGCATGCGTCCCGGTTCGGCGATCGGTGTGTATCGCTCGGACGGCCAATTCTCGAAGTGCGTGCGATAGATACCGTAGAACTCCGCATCGACCGCCGTCGGCTCGACCGTGCGAGCGATTTCGTTCGCGCCCGCGGCGCCGGTCGGAACCAACTCGATCGTCATGCGCGACGTGACCTCGAGCGCGCCGCGCACGGCGTTGTAACGGAAGGGACGCACCTCCAGCACCGCGCCGCGGAAGTCGCGGACGATGTACGGTTCGTGGAGTTCGGCCGACGTCGCGGGGAAGAGTTCATCGCGCTGGTACGCCGCGCTCCAGGTCAGAGGGACCGACGCGGGGTCGACGTTGCGGGGAAGGTGTCCTTTCGACGGCAGGATCGGTTCCGTCCACAACGTGATGAACTCCGAATCGACCACCCGCGCCTCGTACGCGCCCAGATCGGGGAGGTAGATCGATTGCCGAAGAAGCGGGAGCTGCGGTTCGCCCGCCACCATCCACGCCGTCGCGCCGGGAACGGCGTACGCCGACTGGACCTGACCGCCGATCGTGTGGGTTGCGCGCTCGACTCCCGCCACGGTCACTTCGACCAGCACCCGCTCGGGCGACGACTCCAAGACTCGCAGGTCCGTCATCTCCGGACCGAGCGGGATCCACTCGGCGAACGACGGGGCCGCGGCGAAGAGCAGTGTGAAGCAGCCGGAAACGAACAGCGCGAACCCGCGAAGTCGACGGGACATGGGCATCCTCCCCAGGAGCTGACGCAAGCGAAGGCGCCAAGACGGCGTCTGTGTGGACCCGTGGCAGTGGAACAGAGGGCCGCCCGACAGTCCGCGCGAGGCGCGGACTCGGGGGCGGAACAACGCAGAGAAGACGTTAACACGAGACGTGACAGAGGGTCACGTTGACACTGTTCGGAACCGTTCGTTAGCCTGCGGTCCCTGACCCTGGAGAGCGCTCTCGATGCTGGCAAAAGAACTGCTCGACATCCTGGTCTGCCCGCAGTGCAAGGGCGACCTGGAGTACGACTCGGTCGCACAGAAGCTCACATGTCCGGTCTGTCGGCTCCGTTACTCGATCGAGGACGATATCCCCATCATGCTCGTCGACGAAGCCGAGCGCCTCGATGACCCCGTTCTCTAGGGTCGTCCGGCCGGCGCTCACGGCCGCCGTCGGGCTGGCCTGGTGGGCGGCGTCGGCCCCCGCTGCCTTCTATCGCCTGCCGGACGCGCCGGGACAGCTCCGCTTCGCGTTCGAGGGATCGCTGCAAGGCTCGACGTGGGAACGGGATTCGCCGAACGGCGCCCTGACCGGGCTGCACGTCTTGGACGCGACCCAGGCGTCCTCGCCGATCAGCGAGCGCCTGACCGTGCCGCTCTCCACGACCTGGATCGCGCACCCGCCCGGAACGCGGCTCGTCGTCGATGGATCCTGGCTGGAGGGAACCACACTTCCCGCGCCGGAGGGGCTCGCGTCGGACGAGTTCCTCGGACGATTGCGGGAGGACGTCGCGAGCCCGATCGAGGCCGGTGAGGCGACCTGGTTGCGGGACGTCTGGGCGACGCCGGTTCGGTTCTTGCCCATCGAACCCAAAGCCGACGGACGATTCAGCTATCTGGAGCACGCCACGTTCACCGCGCGGCTGACCTCATCGGGGTCGGGTGTCGCCTGGCCGCCGAAGGCGGGCGCCTCGTTTGGCGGCTCGACGCGCCCGAGCGATCCGTATGACGCGGTCTACCGAGCGCTGCTCCTCGATCCCGAAGCGATCGAGGATGCGCGAAGGCCGCGGGCGCTGATCGTGTCGCAGCGGCGCGGCGGCGGTGATTCGTTCGCGAGCACCGATCAGCCCTGGATCCGTCTGCGCATCGATCATGAAGACGTCTACGCCGTGCGCGGCGCCGATCTCGAGGAATTGGGCGTCGATCTTCTCAGCGTCGATCCACTCACGCTGCGGCTCTTCACGTCGGATCACCAGCCGGCCCCCGACTGGCAGCCGGTCGGAGACGCCGACAGCTGGATGCAGGAGGTCGCGATCCGCGTCGAGGACGGCGGCGACGGCGCGTTCGCAAGAGACGACCGAATCGTCTTCGTCGGGCTCGGCCCCGACGGATTCCTGCGGCAGTACGGCCGACCGGACACACCCACAGAACGCTATACGCGCGATCCATTCGAGGAGACGGGGGTCTACTGGCTCAGTTGGGGCGGCTCGTTCGAGAGCGGACCGCCCCGCCGGATGGAGTCTCGCGCCAGTGACGGGGGCGCCGGGCCGTTCGCCACGACCGTCGTCGATCGCGTCCATCTCGAAGATGATCGCACGGGCGACCTCTGGGACCCGCGGCCGAAGGAGATCGGCATTCAATGGGAGCGCTTCTGGTGGCGCTCCTTCAGCGGCTCGGCCACCAACACCGACTTCACGCAGACCATCACGCTCCCGGGGCAGGTCGCGGCGGAGCCGGTCGTCGTGCGCATGCGGCTCTGGGGACAGAATGATGTCTTCAGTCGGATGAGCCCGCCGCCTCCCGATCACCATGTCCGCGTCTCCCTCAACGGAGCGCAGATCGCGGAGCGGCTCTGGAACGGCATCACGAGGAACGACATCGACACGACCGGAGTCTGGCTGACGGCAGACGCCCAGCAGCGCTTCCGCTTCCAATTCCAGCCCTACACCGATCCGACCGTGACCGGGCGAGTGGATCGCGTCCTGCTCGGTTGGATCGAGCTGGATTACACGCGCTCGTTGGCGGCGCCCGAGGATACCCTCTCGGTCTTCGTCGGCGGGTACTCGGGTGCGACCGCGTTCTCGATCGCCGAGCTGACGCGGGACGACGTTGCGGTCTACCAGGTCGACGATGTCTGGAATGCCGAACGAATCGCCCCCGCGATCGTCGCGGCCGGCGCCTCGCGTGAGGCGCGTTTCTCGGTCGAGGTCGAGGCCGAGCGTCCGCCGCGGCTGCTCGTGCGTCCCGAGGGGGCGCTCGCGCGGCCCGCGCTGATCGAGCTGGACCGGGTTCCGTCGCCGCTCCTGCGCGACCGCACCGCGGCGGCGCAGATGTTGGTCATCACGCACGAGGACTTGGTCGGTCCGGCCGCGGAATTCGCTGCATTTCGCGCGGCCCGTTTCCCCGACCGCGGAACCGGCGTGGTGGATGTGATCGACGTCCAGGACATCTTCGACGAGTTCTCGTTCGGACGCCGAGATCCCACCGCGATCCGGCAATTCCTCCAAGTCGCCAAGGAGCGCTGGAGCGGGGGGGATCCCGAAGACGCGCCCGCCTATGTCCTGCTCCTGGGTGATTGCCACTTCGACTACCGCGACGTCCTGCGGGAAGGGGCGCAGAATTTCGTGCCGACGTTCGAGGGGTACCACGACCGGTCGCTGGTCGGTTCGCCCTACTCGCCGCAATTCGGGTCGGACGACTACTTCGCGTACCTGGATGGTGAGACGGACGCCGCGCTCGATCTCTTCCTCGGTCGTCTGCCGGCGAGGACGGCGAACGAAGCCGCCGTGATGGTGGAGAAGATCATCAGTTACGAGACCGAGAGCGCGCGCGATCCGTGGCGACTACGCGCCACGCTGGTGGCGGACGATCGCTGCCAGGGTCCCAACCTCGACCTGCCGCTCATGTACACGCACACGGCGCAGACCGAGGCGCTGGCCGCCATCGCGCTGCCGTCCACGATTCAACGCGACAAGATCTACCTGGTGGACTACGGCGAGGAGTGCATCTACGACAAGAAGCCGGCCGCGGCCGAAGCGCTGCGCCTCTCCATGACCAACGGGACGCTCCTGGTCAATTACACCGGCCACGGCAGCGAGACGCAGATCGCCGACGAACGGACCTTCGAGCTGTCAGGCGTGGCCTCTCTGCGCAACGAGGACCGACTCTTCCTCTTCGTCACCGCCTCCTGCTCGGTCGGGAAGTTCGACCACTCCACGCCGGGTCTCGGAGAGGCGCTCGTTCTGCATCCGGGCGGCGGGGCCATCGCGGTCTTCGCCGCCACGGCCGTCGCCTTCTCCAACGGCAACGCGGAGCTGAACCGGACGTTCCTGCAGGCCGCTTTCCCCGAAGGAAGGGCCAGCGGCGCCCGACCTCTGGGTGAAGCGGCCGTCATCGGAAAGCTCCGCATGACCAGTCCAAGGAGCATCAACTCACGGCGCTACGCCCTCCTCGGCGACCCCTCGGTCGCTCTCGTCTCACCCCGGCAGGAGATGGAGCTCGAACTCTCCTCCGTCGGCTCTGCGCTGGGCGATTCGCTCCCGCGCGGTGTGAGGGTCGAGTTGGAGGGAGTGATCGTCGACACGTCGGGCGCCGTGCGCGACGACTTCGACGGACCGGTCGAGGTCGAGGTCTACGACTCGGCCGTGGTGGTGCGCCGCGAAGTCGCGTACAACAGTGTCTTCTACCGGGTGAACTACGAACTGCCGGGCGCGCCGATCTACCGAGGTGAGACGGAGGCGGAGGCGGGTCGATTCACGGTTTCGTTCTTCACACCGTCGGCGCTGCGGACCGGCGAACGCGGCCCCGCTGCGGTCTTCGTCTACGCGAGCGATTCCGACGGAGACGAAGAAGCGGGCGGCGCTCGCGTGACCCTCTCGGTACCCGAGCGAGCCGCGCCCACCAGCGAAGACACGCGCGGACCGAACCTGACTCTGGAGTTCGACGGCGACTCAGAGGCGCTGCCCGCCGGAAGCGAGTGGGTCGCGACGTTGACCGACTCTAGCGGGATCAACATCACCGGCCTCGTCGGCTCTCGCTCCGTCGTCGCGCGCATCGAAGAGAACGGCGTTCTGATCCGCGCCGAGGACGTCGCCTCGCGCGTCGCCTTCGGCGACGATTTCCGAGCGGGCGAGATCTCGTACAGCCTGCCGACCGATCTGACTCCGGGCCACCGCTACGAACTCATCCTCGAGGCTTCGGACAACGTGAACAATCGGTCGTCGGTCTCCGTCTCCTTCTTCCTTGCCGGCGGCGGCGACGCCGGGTTCGAGCTGGCCTCGGCCTTCGTCTTCCCCAATCCGAGCAGCGGGCCGGCCGGATTCTTCGGAGAGATCAACGATGAAGCCGAGATCGAAGTGCAGATCTTCACGGCGTCCGGTCGCTCGATCGCGCGCCTCGGACCCGCTCGCCTGACGCCCGACCGGTTCGCGAACGAAGGTCTCGACTGGAGCGGGCGCGACGCGGACGGAGACGGACTCGCGAACGGCGTCTACTTCTTCAAGCTGACCGCGCGCCCCGTCGGCGGGGGAGATGCGCGCACGACCATCGGCCGCCTGGCGGTCTCGCGTTGATCGATCGGTTCGTCGCGCTCTGGCGTCGTCCCGAGTGGTGGGGCGCGTTGGTGGTCTTGTTGGCGACGCAGGTGGTCTACCTGCAGACGATGACGATCTCGGTCCCGTTCTGGGACAGCGGCGAGTTCATCGCGACGTCGTACATGCTCGGCATCCCGCATCCTCCGGGCACGCCGCTCTATGTCTTGATCGGGCGGCTCTTCACGATGCTGCCGATCTTCGAGCTGACGGCGACGAAGGTGAACTACCTCTCGGCGCTCGCCTCCTCGCTCGCCGCGGTCTTCATGTACTGGATCACGGTCGAGTTGTACGGCCTGCTCAGCACCCGGCGCGGGTCGGCCGACGCCTCCGAAACTCCTGGCGCCGATCGCGCTTGGATCGGCATCTTCGCGGGCATGGCGACGGCGTTCTTCGTCGCGTTCTCGCGCACCTTCTGGGACAACGCGATCGAAGCCGAGGTCTATGCGCTCGCTTCGCTCATCATGGCGCTGTGTGTCTGGATGGCGCTGCGTTGGGCCCGCTCCTCGGGCGCTCCGCAGACGCGCAACGGCTGGTTCGTCCTCCTCTACTACTTGATCTGCCTCTCGATGGGCATCCACTTGGGCACCTTCCTGGTGCTGCCCGGGATCGTGCTCTTCATGCTGCTCTGGGATCGGCGCAGCTTCGGCGACTCGACCCCCTCGGCGCTCTTGGTGGCCGGACTCGTCGTGCTCCTGCATCCGGGCATGCTGCCGACCTTGGGACTCACCATCTGGGTGCCGATCGCGGGCGGCGTGGCGGTGGCGTCGTTGGTCTGGGGCCGCAAGCTGCCGGGGCTCGGCGTGCGCGGCATCTTGACCTGGTGTCTCGCCGCCGCGGTGCTCGGGATGTCGACGCATCTGTACCTGAAGATCCGCGCCGGCTTGGATCCTGCGATCAACGAGGCCGATCCGCAGACGTGGGAAGCGCTCTGGAAGGTGCTGACGCGCGATCAGTACAAGCCGCCCAATCCGTTCGTGGAGCGGCAGGCGCCGTGGGCGATCCAGTTCACGAAGCATTTCTGGGACTACGCCAAGGACCAGTACTCACTCGGCGTGCGTCCGCAGTGGTTGGGCTGGTCTCTGCCCTACGTGCTCGGTCTGATCGGACTGTTCACGCACGGCCGACGCGAGAAGAAGACGTTCGCACTGTTCATGGCGACCTATCTGATCATGTCGCTCGGCATGGTCTTCTATCTGAACTTCAAGGAAGACGAGGTCCGCGAGCGCGACTACTTCTTCGTCGCCAGCTTCCAGTTCTTCGCCGTCTGGATCGGACTCGGGGCGGCGACGCTTTTGGAGGCGCTCTCGCGTCTGCGCAGTGCGCCGAGCATGGAGCGAGGTGTCTGGCGACCGGCCTGGCCGATCGCGGCGGCCGGCATCCTCCTCGTCCTCCTGCCGTTGCGGACGATGGGACACTTCTGGTTCGTCAAGGACCGCACCGAGTTCTATGTCGCGCGCGACTTCGCAGCCAACATGCTCGCTCCGCTGGCGCCGAATGCGCTCATCTTCACCAACGGCGACAACGACACGTTTCCTCTCTGGTATCTGCAGTTCGTCGAGGAGGTCCGCCCCGATGTGCGCGTGGTGAATCTCAGCCTGCTCAACACCGACTGGTACATGCGACAGCTCCGGGACGAAGAGCCTCGCATCGATCTCGGTTGGAATGACGAGCAGATCGACGCGGCCGCGACTTCGAGCGGCTACCTGGCCGGCTATCGCCTCGGACAGGTCCGTCGCGAGACCCTCGATCGCTTCCTGGAGGGGACCGGTCTGCGCCGCTACGTGCGCAGTTATGAACTACCGCTCCTGGCCAAGGACATCCTGGTGGCGAGGATCGTCGAGCGAGAAGCGGGGAAGCGGCCGATCTATCTGGCGCTCACGGTGCCGGATCGGATGGGGCTCGATGACCGCCTCGTGCCGGCGGGACTCGCATTGGAGCTGCGCGAGCCGGGCGCCCAGCTCACGGCCGAGGAACTGACGGCCCTGCGCCGGCGACTGCTGGACGAGTTCTCCTACCGAGGGATCTTGGCCAACGGCGCGGCCGACTCCTCGATCTACATCGACGTGAACTCACGGCGGCTCATCCAGAACTACGCCGCGAGCGCTCTGCAGACCGCGCAGGAACTGAGGCTCGCCGATCGCTTCGAGGAGGCGATCGAGATGGCGCGCTTCGCGCAAGTGTTGGCCCCGCAAATTCCGGAAGTCCGCTACGCCGTCGCGCTCGCCTTGTTCGGCGGGGGTCGTCCCCGCGAGGCGATGGAGCCGGTGGAGTGGCTGCTCTCCCACGGACACTCCAGCGCCGCGATCCATCGCCTGCGAGGGCGCCTCCACGAGGAGATGGGGGATCTCTCCGCCGCCGAGGCCAGCTACCGCCGCGCGTTCTCGCTCGCCCCCGATGATCTCGACATCTTCCGCGATCTCTTCTCGTTCGTCTCGGATCGCCGTCGCGACCGCGTTGCGGCGCTCGCGCTCGTCGACGAGTGGCTGCGCCTCCACCCGGATGACGGCGCGATGCGGCAGGCGCGTGCCGCGTATCTGGCGGGAAGCTCCCCGCGCTGAAGCCGCGGGCGCCGGCCCGAATCGTCCCCCTCTGGTCCGGTCGCGAAAAAACTCGCTTGACCCCTCCGAAGTCGCCCCACGAAACTCTCGCACGCGATGGATCAGTGGGGTCATCCCGCGGATCCATCCGAGTCCGAGGTCTGCTCCGCGGCGCGGTGGAGGCGAGCCCCGAGGGGGGTCGCTCTTCGCGACGCGGCGTCGGACCTGAGAGGTTCGTTGGTAGCCGTTCGCACGAGGACACGCGTCTGACTCAGGTTCCGCCGGCACAGTCGGATCCCCGCTGCTCCCACCCCGCTCGTCTTCCCGCCTTGGGTTCTCCCAGTAGTGAAGCCGAACAGTCGATGGATCGCGCGAGATCCCGCTCTGTCCTGAGGAGTCGGGGACATTTCCGTTCGAGAGATACGAGGCCGGGCCGTCCCGGGCCGAGTCGTCACAGGCCGAGTTCCGGATCGGATCACGCGGTGATCCGCCGGCCGGACTCGCTAGGGGAGAGATGATGAGTACGAGACTGTATGTGGGCAACCTGCCGTTCCAGACCACCGATGACGATCTCCGCACGCTGTTCAGCGAGGTGGGGACCGTTGTCAACGCGCAGGTCGTGATCGACCGCGAGACGGGACGCTCCCGAGGCTTCGGCTTCGTCGAGATGGCCGACGCCGAGGCGGCGCAGACGGCGGTCCGCCGCTTCGATCAGACGCAGATGCGCGGTCGCGCGATCACCGTGAACGAGGCTCGCCCGCGCACGGGCGGGGGTGAAGGG
>Ga0163148_10004163_pt1 | contig 15300 bp, 14 predicted proteins | sample OliLakLV19MP7P2_FD_148606 | JGI IMG/M metagenome (GOLD analysis project Ga0163148, IMG submission 148606) | Freshwater microbial mat bacterial communities from Lake Vanda, McMurdo Dry Valleys, Antarctica- Oligotrophic Lake LV.19.MP7.P2 | ecosystem: Environmental > Aquatic > Freshwater > Lake >...
ATTCATGCCATTTCTTGCTGAAGAAGTGTTTCAGAAAGTAAAAAAGGATACCGACTCCCAAAGTGTTCATCTTGTTTCTTGGCCACTCGTAGGAAAAACTGATCAAAAAATTATCGAGCAGATGAAAGAAATCCGCAGGATTGTATCTCTTGGTTTGGAGGCACGCATGAAAGCGAATATAAAAGTAAGGCAACCGCTCGCGAAGCTCGAAATTCCACATTTTAAATTCCAAATTACTGAAGAGTTGAGTGATCTTATTAAAGATGAGGTGAATGTAAAAGAAGTTGTGGTTGTGAAAGGTCAGACTGAGGTAGTGCTCGATCTATCGGTAACACCTCTCCTTAAAGAAGAGGGAATGGTTCGTGAACTTATGCGCGCTATTCAAGACATGCGTAAGAAGAAAGGCTTACAGCCAAGTGATATGGTTACACTTGTTGTTTCAACAGATGAGCAAGGTAAAAAACTCATAGAAAAATGTAAGGGAGAAATTTCAAAAGTAACTGGGTTAAAAAATATTGAATTTACTGAGGTAGAAGGGGAGAAAATAAAAATTGAAGAAATCTATCTGTCTTTTGACTTGAAGTAGTTTTTGTTATATAGATAAGTGTAGAAAAGCTGTGTTGTTTGTTAAACCCTTATGAACGGAGAAATGTGCTATGCAATCTCTTATTATCGAAGTTGACCGTTTTAGTAAGTTGGAATTGCCAAAAGGTTGGACACTTGTCCATCCAAGAATCAATGCCTCTGGTCCGTTTATGTATAATGTTCGGTTTTTACAAAACGACGGATATTACGAACCACGCGCAACAATTTTTTTGGAAGGTGTTTCGTCCAGAAGATTGTATTGTGTCTTAAAAAAAGAAAGGATGCTGGCCGCATGTCTAGGATTTGAAGATTTGAAGGTTATAAAAGAGAAGGGCGTTTTGTTTTTCTGTAGACACTTCTTGTATGGTCGTACTCGGGGTTCGGTCTTTGGGTGGAAAACAGTGGTTCGTAAGCCGAATGGTTATCTTGCCGTCCCACGTCTCGATGTTGTGGACCCAAAAAGTCCTCCTGGAATTGGCTACACATGTCGTGATGGAAAACTTATTAGGAATAGATTTCTCAGGATTCAATTTCATGAGCTTGATGTCCAAGTAGTTCATCGAAACGTATGGCTTTTTCCTGACTGATGTTCCCATGTTAATTTTCCGCAGTTTCGCGCAAGCGAAACTGCGGTTTTTTTTGTACAATTACCATATCTTTGATTTTTTATTTTTAATCTTTTATCTCTCTTGCATCACAAATATCACACAGAAGGACTTGTTGTCGGGAACGTTCCAAGCTCCGAGGCGAATAAATTTATTTTTATTTTAACTCGTGACTTTGGACTTCTTGGTGCGCACGCGCAAGGTATTAGATCCTCACACTCAAAACTTCGTTTTGGTTTGCAGGATTTTTCATCTCTCAACTTGTCACTTGTCCATGGAAAAAGTGGCTGGAAAATAGTTAATGCTAAACCTCTCGATTCTTGGTTTGAGGCATGCAAAGACAATCCTTCGAAATTATATGTATGTGCTCACACGATTTCTTTTATACGAAAATTTGTAAAAGGTGAGGAGAAAGATGAGGATTTGTTTGATCTTGTGAAAGAAGGTTTAGGTTTTCTTTCGAAAGAAGATCTTTCGTATAAAGAGGTCGGTACCTTTCAATGTCTTATGACGTTTAGGATTTTGAAACAGCTCGGTTATATTGGAGATGAAAAAACGCTTGAATATATTCTCAAAGAGAAAGGTTGGAGACATGATGTTATGAACTTTGTCGCTACGCATCGCACCAAAATGCTTTCCTTAATCAACAAAGCCCTTAAAGAAAGTCATCTGTAGTTTGCTATACTTATCTCTATGGAGAATCCTAAAAAAGGAAAAATTGAAAGCTTAAACGAAGCTCTTTATAAACGAGGAGCTCCTTCTGTTATTGAACAGAAATATGAACCTCTAACTTCATCTTTAAAAGAAGATGTAAATCAGAACTGGAATAATGATGAGCACTTACAAGAGCTTATTGGACAAGCACCTAAAAAGAAACGTTCCTTTTTAAAAACATTTTTTATTGTTGCTCTTATATTTTTCACTATTTCATTAACAGTTTCTCTTGTTGCAATCTTTGGTAATTTTAATAATATCTCTTCAAAAAATGTTGATATTTCTGTTCTCGGTCCCGTATCAATAAGTGGTGGGGAACAATTGAGTCTTGAGATTATTATAGAAAATAAAAATAATACTGCGCTTGAAACAGTAGATCTTCTCATTGAGTATCCATCAGGTACACGTGTCCCTATTAATGTACAAACAGAATTGCTTCGCCACAGAGAATCTCTTGGTCGGATTGAACAAGGAGACAATATTCGTCGAACAGTTTCATCTGTTTTGTTTGGAGAAAAAGATTCAATAAAAAATATACTTATTTCTGTAGAATATCGCGTCAAGGGTTCTAATGCTGTATTCTCTAAGGAGAAAGTCTATGAGGTTGCTCTCACTTCGTCGCCGATTACATTAACAGCAAGTTATCCTCGCGAAATTAGTTCAAATAAAGAATTTGAAATTACTCTTGAGGCAACATCTAACGCTACGAGTCTTATTAAAGGAGCTCTTGTTCGAGCTGAATATCCATTTGGTTTTGCACTGATAAAATCAACCCCAAAAACTGTTTCAAATGACAACGTTTGGAGTCTTGGTGATTTAAAACCAGGTGAAAGAAGGGTAATAAAAATACAAGGAAAAGTAGAGGCTCAAGATGAAGAAGAGAGGACTTTTCGTTTCTCAGCTGGTGTTGCAAAAGAAAACGACGATAGAGTTTTAGGTGTTGAGTTTGTGAATTTACTTGAAACACTTGCGATTAAGCGTTCTGGAATTGGACTTGATCTTGTACTTGGTGGAAGCGCAGCTTCTTCTGTTGTTTCAACTGCTGGAGGAAAGGTGAGTGGTTCTGTGAAATGGGTTAATAATCTCAGTGTTCCAGTTATTAATGCAAAAATCGAAGTTAAGTTTGCTGGAGGGTCATTTGATAGATCATCAGTAAATGTATCTAATAATGGTTTTTTCCGTTCAGTTGATAACACTATTGTGTGGGACAGGAATTCAAATTCTAATTTAGCTGACATTGCTCCAGGAGCGCGTGGTGAATTAGGTTTTTCTTTCGCTTCTCTTTCAAACAGTGGGGGATTACCTCTTTCAAACCAAAACATAACTGTTGAGGTTGTGGGTACGGGCTCTCAGGTTTCAGGAGGTTCTGTTCCAAGTAGTATTTCCTCATCTCTTACAAAGACGGTTAATATCGCCTCAGATATTGGGCTCAATACTCGTATTGTCTATTCACTCGGAGCTTTTATAAATAACGGTCCTGTTCCTCCAAAGGTTGAAAAAGAAACAACATACACAATTATTTGGAGTGCTACAAATTCTTCAAATGATGTGCGAGATACTGTAATGAAAGCAACACTACCTTCGTATGTATCATGGCTCGGAGCTTTTGTGCCAGCTCAAGAAGAAATGACATTTGATCCTATTACTAGAACGGTGACTTGGAAAATTGGGGACCTAAGAGCAGGTACCGGTTTTGCTTCGCCAGTTCGGGAAGTTTCATTTCAAGTTTCTTTATTTCCAAGTTTAAGTCAGGTTGGAGAAAGTCCTACTGTTGTGAATCAAACTACTATTTCTGGAAGAGATACATTTACAAGTGCTTTTCTTGAGCAGTCGAGAGAATCTCTCACGACTCGTTTAGGGACTGATCCGACATTTAAAAATGGAGATGATAAGGTTACTCCATAAAAAGGACTTCAGGATGTTTTTATGGTAGGATTTTTGCGTATGGCAAAGAATAATGAATTAATGGAATCTATAATTTCTCTCGCAAAAAGGCGAGGTTTTATCTATCAAGGTTCAGATATTTATGGTGGCCTTGCGGGAACATGGGATTATGGACACCTTGGTTTGCTTCTCAAAAATAATATAAAAAATCTTTGGCAAAAACGATTTATTCAAAGTCGTGATGATATGTATGGAATTGATACTGCGCTCCTTATGAATCCAAAAGTTTGGATGGCAAGTGGTCATGTGGGCGGATTTGCTGATCCACTTGTTGAGGATACAAAAACAAAAAAGCGTTTTCGTGCAGATCATTTACTTGAAGAGGCAGGTGTTAATGTCTCAGGCATGACTCTTGCCGACATGAATGGAAAAATAAAAGAACTGAAACTCAAGAGTCCTGACGGAAATACCATAAGTGAAGCACGTCAGTTTAATATGATGTTTAAAACTCATATTGGCGCAACCGAAGACGAAGCGTCTGTTTCGTATCTTCGACCAGAAACAGCTCAGGGAATGTTTGTTAATTTTAAAAATACTCTCGACTCATATCATCCAAAACTTCCTTTCGGTATTGCACAGATTGGTAAGGCTTTTAGAAATGAGATCGCTCCACGTGATTTTATTTTTCGTACTCGAGAATTTGAGCAAATGGAAATAGAATATTTTGTTCATGAGAAAGATTGGGAAACTCAATTTGAATATTGGAGAGGTGAGATGTGGGGATGGATGGAATCTATCGGCCTTACTAAAGAGAAAATTCATGAGCTTGAAGTAGCTCCCGAAGACAGGGCTCATTATTCAAAACGCACAATCGATTTTGAATTTGATTTTCCATTTGGTAAAAAAGAACTCTATGGTCTTGCATACCGTACGGATTTCGATTTGAAAAATCACATGGAAGCAAGTGGGCAAGATCTTCGATATCTCGACGAGGAGACAAAAGAGAGGTTTGTCCCACACGTTATCGAGCCAACATTTGGTGTCGATAGAACACTGCTTGCTGTACTTGCAAGTGCGTACACTGAGGATGAAATGAATAAAGAGAAGCGCTCTTATCTAAAATTATCTCCAGCACTTGCTCCTTATAAAATTGCAGTCTTTCCACTTCTTAAAAACAAACCAGAACTTGTAAAGCGTGCATATCATATTTATTCTGAACTTAAGAAAAAATATGGGTATGTGATGTTCGATGAGGGTGGCAATATTGGTAAGAGGTATCGTAAGCAAGATGAAATCGGAACACCTTTCTGTGTGACGATCGATTTCGATACACTTGAAGATGGGACAGTAACAGTTCGCGATAGAGATACAGGCGGGCAGAAGCGAATTAAGGAAGAAGAAATTTTTTCGATTCTTGATAACTAATTTAGATAGCGTATGAATTTTAAAAAAACAGTTTTAAAAAACGGTTTACGAGTTATAACTATTCCTACAAAAGACGCTCCGGCGGTCACAGTTTTGGTAATGGTTGAAGCTGGATCAAAATATGAGACAAAAGATATAAATGGTCTTTCTCATTTTCTTGAACATATGTGTTTCAAGGGTACAGAAAAGCGTGTAGGTGCAGGTGCTATAAGTCATGAGTTAGACAGTATGGGAGCTCAGTACAATGCGTTTACCGGACAAGAGTTTACCGGTTACTATGCCAAAGTTCACCCAGGGCATTTTAATAAAGCCCTCGATATTATTGCTGATATGTATCTTCATCCGACATTACCTCAGTCTGAAATAGATAAAGAAAGAGGAGTTATTGTTGAAGAAATAAATATGTATGAAGATTTGCCTCAACGTCATGTGCAAGAGGTATTTATGGAGCTTTTGTATGGAAATACTCCTGCTGGTTGGGGTATAGCCGGACCTAAGGAAAATGTACTTTCTCTTAATAGAGAGCATTTCGCAGCTTATAGAGATAAGCATTACATAGCATTATCAACTTTAGTTGTGGTGTCTGGTAATTTTAATGAACAAGAAGCGCTGAAGGAGATTGAAAAAGTATTTGAGGGTATTGCTGAAAAAGAGAACCCAGGTAAAGAAGCTGTTTCAGAATCTCAAGACAAACCTGAGATTATTCTTAAAACAAAGCCGACCGATCAAGTACATGCGGTTTTAGGTGTTCGTACTTTTGATATTCACGATAAGAGAAATGCAGCCCTTCAGGTTCTTCAAGGGGTACTCGGTGCTGGTATGAGTTCACGGCTTTTTAAAAAACTTCGAGATGAAATGGGAGTATGTTATTACGTTAAAACAGGAGTTGATGAATTCACTGATCATGGAGTTCTTGCTGTTGCAACAGGAGTTGATATTAAGCGGGCACCTCAAGCGCTCGAAGCTGTTTGCGTTGAGCTTAAAAGACTCAAGGATGAACTCGTATCGCCTGAAGAACTTATAAAGGTAAAAGACTGTCTTATTGGTAATTTGTATTTAAGTCTTGAGACTTCTGATTCACTCGCAGAATTTTATGCAGTACAAGAAATCTTAAAAGGCTCATCACTTACTCCAAAAGAGATAGAAGCAAAAATTCGTGCTATTACAGCAGAAGATGTTCAAAGTGTTGCTCGTGATGTTATTCAAGACAAGAACTTAAATCTAGCAATTGTAAGTAGTTTGACTGACAAAGCTCCGTTTGAAAAAATACTTCACGTCTAGTTTTGTTATTGCATTCGTGCGGTGTATCATGGAGGTATGCAAAAGCAAGACCTTGTCTATCATATAAGTGCTGGAAGTGTCGCTAAGGCTATCTTAGTAGGACTTCTTTTCTTTACTTTATTTCTTCTAAGGGACTTACTGCTTGTTGTGCTTGCTGCTGTGGTTATTGCTTCAGCGATTGATCCTATAACTCGTTGGTTCATTCACTTTAGAATAGGACGACTTCCAGCTGTGGTATTTATCTATGTGGGACTTATTTCACTACTTGTCGGTACGTTTTATTTTTTGATCTTACCACTTCTTGGTGAGACAACTTCACTTTTAAATAATTTACCGCAATATTTAGATACATATGCTCCTGTTGCTCAGACTCAAACATCTGTTTTACTTTCTCCAGCAAATTCATTTATTGATTTCTCAAAAACACTTCCTTTTAAGGATATTGCGCGAGAAATAAATCAGACTTTCCTTAATTTTTCAGGTGGATTTTGGAATGCTGCAAGTTTTGCTTTTGGAGGGTTACTTAGTTTTATTTTAATTTTTGTACTTTCTTTTTATTTGGCGGTACAAGATCATGGTATTGCAAATTTTCTTTCAACCATTACTCCACTTAGACATCGTGGTTATATCTTAAATCTCTGGAAGAGATCAGAGGAAAAAATAGGTCTCTGGATGCAAGGGCAGTTACTTCTTGTGGTAATTGTTGCAGTCTTGGTCTATTTAGGACTCACACTTATTGGTGTTGAGCACGCACTTCCACTCGCAGTTCTCGCTGGCCTTTTTGAAATTATCCCTGTGTTCGGTCCTATTCTTGCTGCTGTACCTGCTGTTGCTTTGGGTTTGGTTGACGGCGGAGCCTCTATGGCACTTCTTGTTGCTGGTCTTTATATTATTATTCAACAATTTGAAAATCACCTTATTTATCCTCTGGTGGTAAAGAAGGTTATCGGTGTGCCACCAGTTGTGGTGATTTTGGCGCTCTTTGCCGGAGGAACACTTGCTGGTTTCTTGGGAATGCTTCTTTCTGTTCCAATCGCAGCGGTGCTTATGGAAATACTTAGTCAATATCAAAAGGAAAACGTGGCTGAAAAACTTGCACAGCCCCAGCCGATGTCAGTTAAATAAGACTTTCATATTCTTCTTTTTTCTACTACACTCTTCGTATGTCTTCAAAGAATTTCTACATAACTACAACACTGCCGTATGTAAATGCCGAACCACATCTTGGTCATGCATTGGAATTTGTACGTGCAGATACTGTGGCGCGTTATAAAAAGCTTCAGGGGTATGAGGTATTTTTTAATACGGGCACAGATGAGCATGGATCAAAAATACAAGAAAGGGCGATTGAACAGGGTGTTGATCCCCAGGTATATGTAGATGAGTACGTAGTTAAATTTAAAGATCTCAAAGAAGTTCTTGGACTAAGTTCTGATCTTCATTTTATACGAACCACAGATGCACATCATGTAAAAGCGGCGCAAGAATTTTGGAAACAAGTTAAGGAAAAAGGTTATATATATAAAAAACAATACAAGGTTAAGTATTGTGTTGGGTGTGAACTTGAAAAAACAGATTCAGAGTTGGTTGATGGGAAGTGCGTAGACCACTCTAATCGTGAACTTAAACTTATTGATGAAGAAAATTATTTCTTCAAATTTTCTGAATTTCAAAAACCACTTTTAAAGCTGTACGAAAAAAAATCAAACTTTGTTATTCCAAATTCTCGTTTTAATGAGATAAAAGCTTTTGTCGAAAGGGGACTTCAAGATTTTAGTATTTCACGTCTCAAGAGTAAGATGTCGTGGGGTGTGCCTGTGCCAGATGACGAGGAACATGTTATGTACGTGTGGTTTGACGCGCTTGTAAACTACATTTCAACCCTTGGTTGGCCCGAAAACAAAGATTTGTTCAATAAGTTTTGGGTTGAAGGAGAAACTGTGCAATATGCTGGCAAAGATAATCTTCGTCAGCAATCTGCTATGTGGCAAGCTATGCTTTTGGCAGTTGGTATTAAACCAACTGATCATGTTGTGATTGATGGATTTGTCACAGGTGAGGGTGGAGTAAAAATGAGTAAGTCACTGGGTAATGTTGTAAGGCCTCATGATCTTGTAAAAGAGTACGGAACTGATGCACTCCGTTATTATTGTCTCCGAGAGCTCTCTCCATTTGAAGACAGTCCTTTTTCAATCGAGCTTTTTAAAAGTGCATATAATGCAAATCTTGCAAATGGTATCGGAAACCTCACGTCACGCATTATGAAAATGGCAGAGACTAATCTTGAAAGTCCAGTAGAAATTTCAAGTATAGACTTTCCAAAAGAATACGTGGATGCGTTCGAAAATTTTGATATTCAAAAAGTTGCACACGTTGTGTGGAATAAAATATCTTTACTCGATCAAAAAATCCAAGAAACACAGCCATTCAAACTAGTGAAGACTGAAAAAGAAAAGGGAATTCAAATCATAACTGAACTTGTGCAAGGTCTTGCAGAGGTTGCGCAACTTCTTGAGCCACTCCTCCCTGAAACTGCTCAAAAAATAAAACAAGCTATCAAGGCAAACAAACCACCAGCAACACCCCTCTTTGCTCGAAAGGACTAATATGAAGTCATGTAAGTTTTTGTTTTGACTAAAGTATATTTTTGTGATATTAAACATCTGGAAACTTTTACAGAAAAAGGAGGTTTGTATGGATGAAACTAGAAAAGGTTATGACTCTCTCATGAAGCGCATAAGTAAAACGCCACTTCGTCCACGGTATCGTGCAGTACACATGTCTCATGACGGTTGTTGGGCTGGGAGTGGTACGTTGATTCTCGGTCCTGATCAAAAGACGCATTCGGTTGTTATTACTGCGGGACATGTATTTTCGAAGAGTAAACCTGCAAGACACATTGGTTACAGGATGCTTCAGCTCCCAGAAGAAAAAGATTATCCTATAACCAGTGCTTCAGGTGGAATCTTGGGTGGAAATAGAAATGAGATTGATGTTGCTGTGTGTATTCCAGGCACATATCGGAAGATTGAAGGATTCTCCGACTGTGTCGCTGGGTCTTGGAGTGCTCTGGGCAGGCAGTTTGTTGCCAATAAAAAAGTTTACCCAGACGCTATCTCGTTGTTGACTGGCGAGATCATTAAGGTGATTGGCTCCATTCACGAAACTGATGGAGAGGATTATTTTGTGCTTTTGTACCACTCATATCCTGGTGAGAGCGGTACAGGTTTCCTGAAAGGGGAAGATGAGTTGTATGTTCTTGCTGCAGGTATTGATGTGAATAAAGAATTAAGGAGTGTTCTCGATATCCCTTCGAAGTTTTGGCGAGTAACGGTCGCCTCAGCTATTAAAATTGGTTAATTATTTAAGCCGTATGGTTCGCCCAGCGGTTTTTTCTTGCCTAAAACCTAAAAGCTTCTCTAATATCTTTTTATATATATCAACAATAATTTTTTTATCATTGTTCTGTGTAAAATATTCAAAGCCCGGTTTTGAGTTGAGCTCCAAAAGGTAGAGTTTGTTGTCTGTGCCACGAACGATATCAAGTCCGCTCCAGCGAAGGGGAATAGTTTTAAAAATAGGCGCAATAAATTTCTGAAGTTCTTGTAACGTTTTTCTATCTTTTACAATGAGCGCTTTCCATTTCTCTAAATTTTTTTCATAAGCGATTTCTATTTTTCTATCAAGAACGATAACGCGATACTCAGTCTTGGACGGAATATATGTTTGAGCGAGTGCGACATAGTCATAATCTTTATTCTTCTGATCAAAGACAGTAGTGATTGCTTTCTGTATTTCTTCTTGCGTATCAGCGCGGAATACATGGACACTGCGAGCACCTTTGTTTCGCTTTATCATAATCGGCAGCGCAAATGACTTAAGTATGTCTTCTGCAGTTTCTTTGTGTGAATTGAAGGTTTTGTAGAGTCCGTACTCGTCATGTGCAGGATCGAAATAAGCACGGGTTTCTGGCATTCGAACAATATCTTTGAGTGCGTTATATGCAAACTCCTTATCTTTTATAAGAACAGCAACACTCTCGTCATTTAAAGGATTTGAGGCGTTTATGAAAAAAGAAAAGGGTTCTGTGCCAACCGCTACGCAGTTTTGGTTTTTGTCGAGAAAAGAATAGGAAATGTTCAATTCTTTACATGCTGTAACGAGGCACTCTATGTTCGAAATCATATATTATTTGGTAGTGTATACTAACGTAAACGTAATGACCAATAATAAGTATCAGATTCCAAAAGCAGTTCTTGTTTTGACATTTCCTGCCCGCCACTGGCTTGAGCTGTGGGCGATTGCAGGCGGGGAAATTGGTTATTTGAACCCGCCTACCGGCGAGGCAGGATTAAAAATGTATGAATAAATTTTTTGATATTCACGCGCATCTCAACTTTTCAGCTTATGATGCTGATAGAGAAGAGGTAATACAAAGAACACAAGAAAATAGTGTTGCTGTTATTAATGTTGGAACACAACAAGATACTTCTAAGAAAGCTGTTGAAATTGCTGAAAAATACGAGAACATGTATGCAATTGTTGGATTGCACCCAGTTCATACTGGTAAGTCATACCATGATGAGGCGGAGCTCGGGGAAGGTGGTAAGGCATTTACTTCTCGTGGAGAAGAGTTTGATTTTGAATACTATAAAGAACTCGCAAAACACCCTAAGGTTGTAGCAATAGGTGAGTGTGGACTGGACTACTTTCACCTCGAAGATGAGAGTTTAGAAAAACAAACAGCTATTTTTTTGGAGCATATTAAGCTTGCAAACGAACTTGGTAAGCCTCTAATGCTTCATGTGAGGTCTTCGAAAGAAAGATCTGCCTATAAGGATGCATGTAAGATTTTGAAAGAGCATGCAAGGGTTCCATTTAACTTTCACTTTTTTGCCGGATCTATAGAGGAGGCTCAAATAATATTAGACATAGGAGGTAATTTTTCTTTTACAGGTGTTATTACTTTTGCTAAGCAATACGAAGAATTAGTAAGGTGTATTCCACTTGATCGAATAATGTCAGAGACAGATTGTCCATATGTAACACCTGTACCTTTTAGAGGGAAGCGTAACGAACCTTTGTATGTAATTGAGGTTGTAAAAAAAATAGCTGAAATCAAAGGTCTTTCACTTGAAGAGACCGCTTTACAGTTGATTAAAAACACTCAAAACTTCTTTAAGTTGTAACTAAAAGCTCTCTAGTTGCATGGATAAAGGCTCTATGGTAGTGTTTAAAGCCAATATGGATAAAAAAGTAGAACAAGATGATGTAGAAGATTCTATTGAAGAAGGCTCTGAAGAGGGCGCTTCTCGCGTATATGAACTAGGTTTTCATATTGTTTCTTCGGTGCTCGCTGAAGAGATTCCTCGTGAATTTGGTAATGTGAAATCTATGCTTGAAAAGCATGGAGCTATTTTTATTTCAGAAGAAATGCCAGCACTTCTTCCTCTTGCATACCCAATGTTTAAGGTTTTTGGTACTAAAAAAGAAAAGTTCGTTGAGGCTTATTTTGGTTGGATTAAGTTTGATGCAACGGTTGACGCTATAGTAGAAATCAAAAAGGAGGTTGAAGCATATGAAAATGTTCTCCGTTTTATTATCATGAAAACAGTTCGTGAAAACACAATGATTCAACCAAAGCTTGCAAGTAAGAAGCCAGAATCAGATAAAAAAACTGAAACAACTACAGATTCTGAAGATGTAGTTGAAGAGTCAACAGAAACTATTGATGAAAGTATTGATAAGCTTGTGATAGAATAAAAAGATGTATTTAAATAAAGCTATTGTTATAGGAAATCTTACTCGAGACCCAGAGACAAAGGCTTTACCTTCAGGAATTAAGGTTTCAAGCTTTTCTCTCGCTACAAACAGGGTTTGGAAGGATAAAAATGGTGTTAAGCAAGAAAGTGCTGACTACCATAATATTGTTGTTTTTGGTAAACAAGCAGAGATAGTTTCCCAGTATTTAAAGAAGGGAAGTTCGGTCCTTGTAGAGGGCAGAATGCAAACAAGGAGTTGGGATGGTGCGGATGGTAAGAAAAACTACCGTACAGAGATTGTTGCTGACAGGATTCAGTTTGGTCCTCGAAAGGAAGGAGGAGTACCGAGTTCAGCTCCTGCTGACAAAAAGGGAAGCGTTGCTCCAGAGCCTCAGGATGCTCCGGTAGACTACCCAGAAGAAGAAATCAATCCCGACGATATACCTTTCTAAGTCTTCTCTTCGCGGATTTCTTTGTTGCTAGACGAAATTTTTTTCTGCGCAGTAGATTTACTACAGCTTAGTCAAAAATTTCACCCGCGCCTCGAACTCCATCGAAGATAAAACCTAGAAAACTAATGGTATTGCAAAAAAGAAAGTGATTTGATATACATAGAGAACCAAAAAAATGATTAAGAAACAATGTTACTTCACCCAGAATGGGATCAAGCATATAGACTACAAAGACACAGAAATCCTGAAGAAGTTTTTGAATCCTCATGCTCGTATTATGTCTCGAAAGCGAACAGGCGTATGTTCTAAGAACCAACGAAAGCTTGCTGAGGCTATAAAGCGTTCTCGCTTTATGGGACTTCTACCATTCGTGTCCCGTTAATTTTTGACTTTGGGACGTTTCTAGATAAACAAAAAAACACCCGAAAGGGTGTTTTTTTTGTGGCTAGCTTTAAAGGTATAAGAATGTTTACAACGCTCTAACAAAAAAGGTAGTCTGAATTTAGATCAACTACCTTTTTAGGAGATTACTATGTTTAGTAAACAGCCCTATCTTCACTCTCTAGTTGATAGAATGATGGAGGAGATCAGCAGGGAATTTTTATGTGACGCTTTGTGTTTGTGGATATGTAAAAATGATAAAGAGTCACTGCAGATAAAGAGGTTGGCAGTTGAAAGGCTAGAAGAAAGAGGTCTGAAGAAGGTTCAGCTTCAGAGTTATCTTTGTTTTGTATCAAAGGTCATTTCGAACACCAAAATGACTTTTTTCATATCTCAAAAATCCCGCTATTAAAACCTTGCGGAGAACTTTCGGGCTGGTGCCCAGTATTTAATTTTTTGTAAAAAATTAAATACTGGGCGAGAAAGTTTGAGCAGAAAAAAACCGGCGCCGGCCGGTTTTATCGTGTTTTATGGAGGGATTTTAAAAACTTTGCTAGAACATATTTATTTTTCTAAAAGCTAGTAGCCAACACCTAAAAGCTTTTTAAGAAACCCTATCAGTATATTCTCCAGTTTCAGTATTAACTCGTACAATATCTCCTTCTTTAACAAAAAGTGGAGCGTTTACAGTTGTACCTGTTTCAAGGGTAATAACCTTGTTTCCACCTTGAGCAGTGTTACCTCTAACTGCTGGAGGGGCTTCAGTTACCTTCAGGTCAACCTTGATAGGAAGTTTGACCCCGATGACTTGATCATCGAATACAAGGGCCTCAACGAGTGAATTTACCTTAAGGAAACGCATAGCAGAGCCTAGGACAGCTTCACTAAGTTGGAACCTCTTACTCGGATCACTCTCTTCACAAAACCATATTTCTCCACGGTTTGAGTAGAGATATCTGATATTTCTTTTAGTAATATCAGCCTCTTTTGCTTTGTCAGATGAGCGAAAGGTAAAATCTGCAAGTTTCCCTGTGATTAAGTTCTTAGCCTTTACTTGGTTTGTTGGTTTTCTTTGCTGAGTTCTTGCAACGTGAGAGCTCAAAATTTCGTATGGCTGTCCATCTAAAACAACATATTTTCGTTCTGTGATTTCACTGTATTCGAGCACGATAATTTTCTTAATGAATAAAATGAATTTAGAAAATTACTGTCCCGTTAGAAATAGTCCATATATGGGCGTTATTTCTAATCGGGATGTGAGGGTCATTCTAATCAAAAAAAAGGGGAAAGTCTACAAGCTGATTTCATCAACTTACTTAACCTAAAAGCTTCCAGCTAACAGCTCGAAGCTCGTTTACTGTTCCTTTAATTTCACCTTAACTTCTTTGAGAATCTGGTCAGTTATTTTAGGGTTCTCTTTCAGGAATTGGCGACTAGCGTCGTAGCCTCGACCAAGTTTTATTTCGCCATACGCATATGAAGAACCTGATTTCTGAAGCACTTCAAATTTTTCACCAAGAGCCATTATCTCTCCTTCACGAGAAATTCCTTCGTTATACATAAGATCAAACTCTGTTTGTTTGAATGGGGCGGCAACTTTATTTTTTACAACCTTCACTCGTACACGTCCTCCCATTACCTCATCACCCTTTTTTATCTGAGCAATACGACGAATATCAAGACGGACTGAAGTATAGAACTTAAGGGCTTTTCCACCTGGAGTTGTTTCTGGATTACCAAACATAACACCGATTTGCATACGAATTTGGTTTATGAAAATAACAATTGTTTTTGATTTTGCAACAATAGCAGTGAGCTTGCGGAGTGCTTGTGACATAAGGCGAGCTTGCTTACCAACGTGGTGTGCTCCCATGTCACCCTCAATTTCATCTCGTGGAGTAAGAGCTGCAACAGAGTCGATAACGATAACATCGAGCTTTCCTGAACGAACAAGGCTCTCAACAATCTCAAGTCCTTGTTCACCAGACTCTGGTTGTGAAATAAGAAGTTCATCTATTTTGACACCAATTTTTCTTGCATACTCCGGATCCATAGCATGTTCAGCATCGATATATGCACAAATGCCATTTAATTTTTGAGCCTCTGCAACTATGTGAAGGGCGAGGGTAGTTTTACCAGATGATTCTGGACCAAATATCTCTATGATGCGTCCTCGTGGCATTCCACCAACACCGAGAGCGATATCAAGTC
>Ga0163148_10004169_pt1 | contig 15280 bp, 11 predicted proteins | sample OliLakLV19MP7P2_FD_148606 | JGI IMG/M metagenome (GOLD analysis project Ga0163148, IMG submission 148606) | Freshwater microbial mat bacterial communities from Lake Vanda, McMurdo Dry Valleys, Antarctica- Oligotrophic Lake LV.19.MP7.P2 | ecosystem: Environmental > Aquatic > Freshwater > Lake >...
GACCGGGGCCGGCTCCCCAGGCCCCCGTTGCGTCGGTAGTCACCGAGCCGGCCCCGGTCTCACCCGCTCCGCCGGTTGCGGCCCCGTTGGCCCCCGTCTCCGAGGAGCCCGCCGCTGCGCCCCAGCTCGTCAGCCGCCTGCCCGCCCAACTCAGCGTCTCGACCATCCCCGCCGGAGCCGAAGTCTTCGTCGATGGCGTCTCGCGCGGCCGGTCGCCACTGATGGTGCGCGAGCTGTCAGCAGGTGTGCACGTCGTGCGCCTGGTCAAGGCGGGCTACATGGACATGAGCGAACAGGTGGTGCTGATCGGCGGCCAGGTGGTGCGCGTTGCCAACCCGTTGCCAAAGCCGGCGAGTCTGGAGCTGAGCGGCCTGCCCCCCGGAGCCATCGCCACCATTGGCGGCGCGCCGTATCGGGCCGGCATGCTGGTCCCGTCGGGCCCGCTCGAACTGGTGGTGCGCACAGCCGCGGGGGGCGAGCGTCGGCACCTGATCACGGCGCACGCCGGTCCCAACCTCTACGCCATCCCGTAGAACCCGCTATCGACCGCGGCGACGCGATGCTCGCCAGTGGACGGGCAGCGGACCATTCCCAGCATGTCGCCATGGCGATGGATGCTGGTGGGATGAAGACGCACGCGGCCGCCCTGGTCACGGTCGCGGCGGTCCTCGCCGCGATCATCGGCTGCTGGGCGTTCTTCGTCTCGCTGCGCCCGTGCCGACTGCGATTCGAGCCCGGCACCCTGGTCGATTACGCGTTGCGCACCGAGTGGTCCGAGATCCGCGACGACGGCAGCATCGCGCCGCCGCGCGTGCGCGAGCAGCGCATTTCGCTGGTATGCATCGGCGATGGCAACGAGGTGGCGCTGGTCGCGCCCGGGCACGAGCGCGGCGAACAGGTCACGCTGATGAACTTCGCTCCGGATGGCACGGCGCGCCGCCTCAATGACGAACACCTTGCCGACGAGGGCAAGACGCTCGGCTTCTTCGATTTCAATCTGCTGCCGCTGCCGGCAGGCAGTGAACAGAACTGGAATGTCAGCCTCGTCTATGCCCTGCTGCCGCCGGGCAAACGCCAGGTCATGGCGCGGGTCAAGCGGCGCAGCAATTCCGCGCGTCCGGAATTCGAACTGAAACTGCCGACCGTGGAATGGGTCGAAGCGGATCGCTATCGCCAGGTCAAGAACCTGACCTGCAACTACCGCTTCGACACCGCGCGCGGGGTGGTCGAGCGCGCGGTGGTCAAATGCGACACCGGCATCGAGCGCGACGATGGCCGACATTGCTTCCGTATCACGGTGACGCTTGAGCTGGTCAGCGTCGATCGCATCGGTGGCGGCACCGCCGCCCTGCGCGACCTCGCCCTGGCCACCGCCGCGGCCGATGACGCCGTCGCCCGGCGCCATCGCGAACGGCTGGCCCCGCTCATCGAACGCCTGGGTCGTTCCGGCGTTGCTGTCCCCGGACTGCGCGCGGTGGCCGACCGTCTGCGCATCGAGGCGGCGGGTGGCGACCAGCTTCCGGTGCGTCCCGCACCGCCGCCCACACCGAAAGCCGTGTCTGCAGCTCTGCTGCCGGCCGCTGGCACGTGGACGCTGCAGGTCGCCAGCGCGCCCGCCGCGCGGCGCGCCGACGCTGAACGCCTCGCGGGCAAGCTCGGCGCCGCTGGTCTGCCGGCGCAGGTCGCCGCCAGCGGCAAGCATGTCGTGGTGCGGGTCGGACCCTTCGCCACCCGCGACCAGCTGGTGTTCGACCGTGTCCGCCGCAGCTCGGGCGTGCTGCCGATCTGGCGCCGGACGGGCGGCTGACGACGAGCCGCCGACCGCGGCCGAGGCCGCCCTTTCCACGTTTGCCGCGCCGCGCCTGGGCGCACCATGCACGGGCGATGCGCCTGCTCCCCATGCTGCTTCTGGTGGCGACGATGATGGCCACGCCGGCCAGCGAGGTCGACTTCAATGTCGTCGCCGATCCGCGGGCACTGACCTTGACCGATCGCGGTGCCGAGCTGCGCTGGCACCAGCTCTTCGAACCGGCGCCGCAGCGCGTGACGCGGCTCATCGACTACCTCGTGCGCCATGCGCCCGAGCAGGCGGACACCCTGCTCGCCGCGCGTCTGCTCTACCGAGGCCAGCCTTGGACACGACGACCGGGCGATGCGTCCGCGTTGAGCGTGCGCGAGTGGCGGCGCCGCAGTCAGCACCTGATCGCCGCCATCCTGCGTGAATTGCGCTGGCGTGACGCACCGGCCCTGGCCGAGGTCCACCGGCGCTTCCTGGCCCAGGCCAGCGAATCGGAACTGGTGATCAGCGCGTTGGTCAACCTCCTGCGTCTCGATGCCGTGGCGGCCAAGACTATCGCGCTGGCGCTGGCCGATCCGGGTCTCGAGGGCGCGCTCCCCGGCTCGGCCGAGCCGGCGGTGCGCCGCCAGGCGACCGCCTTCCTGGTCGGATCCTGGGGGCTCGACGATCCGGGTGCGCGCCAGGCCCTGCGCAGCGCCCTCCAGCGCGGCGACGCGGTCGAGCGCAATTATGCGCTCAGCCTGATCCCGCGTGGCGCGGCCGCCGATCTGCTCGAGCCGATCGCGGTGGTCACGCTCGCCCGTCACCGCACGCAGCCCTACACCGGCGCCGACGCCTTCAGTATCATCCTGCTGCTCGAGCGCCTGCGCGGCGTGCGCGATCGCGACCTGGCCACCGCTCTGTTCGAACTCGCCGTGCACGGCGAGCGCGATCTGGCGGTGGCGGCCGCCACCGCCCTCGCCGGCGGCGCGCCGTGGGGCCTGTCCCTGCCAGTCGAGACCGCCGCCGGCCGCGTCAATGGCTCGGCCGATGCAGTCCTGCGCAACGCGCTGCTCGACCTCATCCTGCGTCTCAAGCCTTCGGTGGTGCGCGAGGCCGCTGGCGCCGACAGCCCGTGGAGCCGGCTCGCCGCACACCGCGAACGGTTGGCGGCGTGGGAGTGGGAAGGGATGACGCGGTGAAGGGTGCGTGGTCCGTGGTCCGTGGTCTGTGGTCCGGCAGCAGGGAGCCAGAACCTCGTCTGGTCATTCTGTTTGGTGGCCGCTGTCTACCGGACCACGGACCACGGACCTCCCTACTCCAACGTCTCCACCCGCGCGCGCGCGCGGGTGAACGTCTTCCAGCCGCGCACGCCGGGTGGCGCATCGAGGTGGGCGAGAGCGAAGCACGCGCTGCCCGAGCCCGAGAGCAGGTGGGGCACGCCGCTGCGGGCCAGCCAATTGAGCAGATCGCGGACCTGCGGTTCGAGCCGCGATGCCGGGCCGGTGAGACGGTTCTCGAGCACCGGCGCCTGCACCTGGGTCAGCATCTGGCGCCACCACTCGGGGCCACGTGCCTGGCGCGGGCCACGCTCGTCGTCGCTCAGCGCCCGATAGACGGCCGGTGTCGGCAGATCGCGCACCGGCTTGAGGATGGTCACCGGCATGCGCGGCAGGTCGGGCAGGGCGGTCAACTCCTCGCCTCGGCCCACCGCATGCGCGGTGCCGCCGAGCAGGAAGAACGGCACGTCTGAGCCAAGGTCGGCGGCGATCGCGCAGAGGTCGGCCGCCGGCAAGGGTTTGGGCAGCAGTCGCTGCAGCGCGCGCAGCACCGCGGCAGCATCGCTGGAGCCGCCGCCCAGGCCGGCGCCCGCGGGCACCCGTTTGTCGAGGGTGATCACCACCCGCCCCACATCGGCGCGCCGCGCCTGCACCGCCGCCGCCGCGCGCCAGGCGAGGTTGCCGGCATCGGTGGGCAGCGTGCGGTCGCTGCAGGTGAGCGCGATGCCGGCCCCGGGCTCGCAACCCACGCCGACGATGTCGTGCAGGTCGATGGTCTGGAACACCGTCTCCAAGGCGTGGAAGCCGTCGTCGCGCCGGCCGAGGATCTCGAGGTGGAGGTTGATCTTGGCGGGGGCGGCGAGACGCAGCATGGCCGCTCTGTCGTAGGTCGAAGCCCGGGCCCGCCCATGCGAAAAGCGCCAGCCGGTGAAATGGCGTTGTCGGCAAACCCGGCGACCAGGGATCGCGTTGGACACACCTCGTCGGTCCATCATACACTGGGGACAACCAGTTACGGTACCGCGTTGAGGGTGGATGGGCCCATTCCAATGATGCGGAACCCCGTGAGGGGCCGGTCGGAAATCCAGGGACGGTGGGGCTTCGTTCTACGTCCCCTCGCAGTTCATCCGGCCTTTGCCGGTGCCCGTCGGAGGAGGTCGTGATGCCCAAGTTGGCCGCAACTCTCGTGATGCTCACTGCCCTGTCGGGGCAGTTGGTCTGCGCTGCCGCCGATGGGGTGCGCGACGACAACCTCCCGGTCAGCGACCAAGCGCGCGAACTGCTGGCCGAGGGCGTCAAGGAATTCCAGACCGGCCGGCCTGAACAGGCGGCGGTGGCGTTCCAGTCGGTGCTCAAGCTCGAGCCTGACAATCGCCTGCTCTACGAGTTCTACCTCGCGGTCGGCGACAGCCGGCTGCAGCGGATGATGGAGCTCGACCAGCTCGACGACGTCCTCAAGGAGATCCTGCGCAAGGCGCGGATCTACCAGAAGGAACTCCGCCATAGCCCCGAATACATCAATCAGATGATCTCCAAGCTCGAGAAGAGCGAAGAGGAACGGGTCGTCGCCACCAGCGAACTGGTCGCCATCGGGCCCCTCGCCGTGCCGCACCTCGTGGTCAAGATGAACGACAACCGGCAGGACCTGCAGCGCGTCTACTGCCGCATCGCCCTGACCAAGATGGGCTACCGCGCCGTCGTCCCCTTGACCGAAGTGCTCAACGCCAAGGACAGCCGTCTGGTCGAAAGCGTTGCCATGGTGCTCGCCGACATCGGCGACCCGCGTCCGCTGGCCAAGCTCAAACAGCTCGCCGAAGCGTCCGAGACCAGCGACACCGCCAAACGGGTGATCGCCAACACCGTCGCCGCCATCACGCGCAAGGCCGGTATCGAGGCCCGCCCGGTCCCCGTCGCCGCCCCGACCAAGGATATCAAGAAGGACGACAAGAAGACGCCTGACGGCAAGGAGCCGCAGGTGGTCCTCCCCGCGCTGCCCAGCGCCGAGAGCCTGAGCGCCGACAAGCTGTTTTTCCTCGAAGCGATGCGCTACTTCCGCGGCGACTCCCGCGTACAGGACGAGGTGGTCGCCAACGAATCGTTGATGTGGCGCTGGAACGAGGACGAGCAGGACGCGGCCAAGAAGCTGTCCTATGTGCACGTCCCGCGCTACGCGTGGAACGAGCTGATGGCTGAAGAGTTGCTCTTCGACGCTGCCGGCTACTACCCACAGTTCGCTGCCTACCAGCCGCTGCTCGCCGTCACCCTGGCCGCCCAGGATGTCGAGGCCAACCGCCGCGCCCGACTCGCCAAGGAGCGCACCACGCCGGTCGAAAGCCCTGACGAGTCCGCCGCCGCCATCGACGAGCGGGTCGCCAAGCTCGCGAAGATGTCGCACAACGTGCGCATGTTCGGCCCGGCCAACCTCTATCGCGGCATCCAACAGGCGATCGTCAGCGAGCGTTACGACGTGGCCGCCTACACCATGCGCCTGCTTCAGGACAAGTACCTCGCCGACGGCGACCGCCTGCTGCCCAGCAAGGAAGAGGGCCTGACCTCGGACAAGCCCGGTACCGTGCTCGTCGCCGCCCTCGACCACGCTGACAAGACGGTGCGCTACCAGGCTGCCTCCACCCTCGCCCACCTCGATCCCTCGTTGCAATTCTTCAACAGCGAGAAGGTCGTTACCTTGCTGGCCGAGGCGGTCGGCGAGTGGGGCATGCGCGTGGTGGTCGTCATCGACGAGGACTACCGCCACCGCAACGCTGCGCGCGATGCACTGCAGAAGCAGGGCTACCTGGTCTACACCGGCGAAACCGGCTTCGACCTGATGCAGCGGCTCGAGGAGTCGCCGATCAAGGATGCCATCATCATCTCCGGCGACCTCTCCAAGCAGCTGCGCGACGAATACGGCGGCCCGGTCAACGTGCCCGAACAGAAGGCCGAGACCCTGGTCGAGAAGCTGAAGCAGGATTGGCGCGCCGAGAAGACCCCGGTCTTCATCTCGCTGCCCGAAAACGCCGAGCTGGCCGCCAAGATCCAGACCGCGCTCGAGGGCAAAGTCGCTGGCTTCGTGCAGAAGCCCTTCAGCGGCACCGACCTCAAGGGCAAGATCGAGATGGCGCTGACCGGCGCCGAACTGCCCAACGTCAACCGCGAGACCGCCGAGGATGTCAGCCTGCGCGCCGCCACCGCGCTCGCCCAGCCCGATCCAGCGCGCACCCAGTTCGAGCTCGCCCGGGCCGCCGAAGCCCTGGTCAAGACACTCGATGCCCGCGCCGATGGCTTGCGCATCGCCGCGCTGACCGCGCTCGGTGTCGCCGCCAATCAGCCCAGCGGCGGCAGCGCGGTGCGTGGGCTCATCGCCCGGGTGACCGATGTCTACCAGGCGCAGGATGGCGAGCTGAGCCCCGAGGTCCGCGCCGCCTTCCTCTACGCCATCGGCCAGCTCGATCCGACGACCGAAGCGGCGGTAGCCATCCTCAAGAAGGCGCTCACCCACGAGGATGCGCGCGTGCACACCGCCGCCGCCGACGCCGTCGGCCATGCCTCCGCCCTCACCACCGATCAGCTCAATGCCTACCAGAAGCAGCAGCGTCTGGACGCCCGCGCCGCTGGTGCCGGCCAGGCCAAGCAATAACACACGGTTTTCCCTGGGAGCCGCCCGCTCATGAATACGACCCTCAAAGTCTTCGTTATCCTGACCCTGCTGATGGCGATCATCTTCGCTGGCGTGCAGATGACGCTCTACGCCACCCGTGAAAACTGGAAACGGCGTTGGAACGAGGAGACCAAGGAACTTGGTCAGGACCTGAAGACCGCCACCCAGCGGCTCGCCAACGAATCCGGCGAGAAGGTCAAGGCGCTCAACCTTGTCGCCATGCTCGAAGGTCGCATCAGCGACATCGAGGCGGTGGTGAAGAAGCAGGAGGCGACGATCTCCGAGAAGGACAAAGAGATCCAGAGCCTGCAGCTGATCACCAGCAACCTGCGCCAGGACGTGGCCGCGCGCGACGAGAAGATCGCCACGCTGACCACCACCCTCGAGGGCGTGCGCACCCGCAACAACGAGTTGCAGCACATCGCGTCCGTCGCCCGTGGCGTCGCCCACCAGCTCAACCTCAAGCTGGCCGAGGTCGAAGACGACCTCCACAACGCCACCACCGCCCTCGACAAGGCGCGCCAGGACATCGCCTCCCTCACCAAGGACGTCAACGACAACAAGGCCAAGCTGGCCCTGGTCCGTGAGCGTCACCCGAAGGTGTGGGACGAGATCAACGATGAGAAGGCCGCCCACGCCTTCATCCAGGGCAAGGTCGCTGCGGTGAATACCAACCCGCAGGGTCAGCAGGACCTGGTCATGCTCACCATCGGCAAGGATGAGGGCATCGAGGAAGGCATGGAGTTCATCGTCTTCCGCGGCAACCAGTACATCGTGAAGGTGCGCGCCGAGAAGGTGCTCAACGACATGGTCGCCTGTCGCGTCATCCCCGAGTCGTGGAACGCCGCCGGCGCTCTGATCCAGATCAGCGACGACGCCCAGAACCGGCTCTGAACGGAAGGGCCCAGTCATGGAAAACCAGGACAAGACCTACATGTGGCTGGTGATCATCGCGTTCGTCGCGCTGTGCATCGCCACCGGCTTCGCGCTCGCCGAGCTCAATGACCTCAAGGGTGAGAACACCGGTCAGGGCCAGAAGCAGAACATCTTCGAGTAGTCGCTTGGCGACTCGAAGACGAAAGAAACCCGGCCGCGGATGCGGCCGGGTTTCTTTGTTTTGGGTGGTGCCGCTTGGGGGCGATCGGCGCCTGGAATCTCGCCGCCTGGTCCAACGTCTCGCGGTCTCGAGTACTGCGTGAGCTATCCTGCCACCTCAGCTTGGCCACACCGGCCATCTGCGGCGTTGCCCTTCACTTCGAGGAGCGGTGCTAGGAGCCAGCCGAAGGTCCCTATCCCCGACAGGCTCCTAGAATACCAGGCCGTTCGCCCCGGTGGATTTCACCGTTGCAGCCTCATCCGGCGAGCCGCCGAACAGCAGTGTGCCGCCAATGCCGACCCCGGCGATGACGCCATACAGGCAGCACGGGCCACCGAACAGGCCACCACTGTCGAGCATCATGTGGCCATCCCGCAGGCGATAGGAGAGGAATCCGTGACGACCGGCCTTGCGCAGATCCTGGGGGAGCGACATCAACTCGGGGACATTCAGTTGTGACAACGGCACCATCAGCAGTTGCCCGATCGCGCCCCAGCTGGCTCCGCTCCGGCTGACGCCGGCGACCAGCGCATCGGTCGGGATCTCGGCGAGCGCCGCCTGGATCTCGGGATGGGCGGTGAAGCCACCCCGCCGCAGACTCATCGCGCTCAGGCCGGCTGGATTGGTGGAGAGCAGCAGACGTCCGGCGCGATAGTCGGCATGCAAGGCGATCATCCCCCAGATGCCGGTGCGGCTGCCATCGGGATTGATGACCATGCCCACGCGCGCCTGCAGGGTGGCGAGCACCCGCGCGGCTACCGCCGCCTTCATGCCGATGGCGCAGCTGGCGGAAGGGAAGGGGATGCCTTCCTCGATCCAGGCGATGGCGTCGCCATCCAGCGCCGTCGCCAATTCGACCCAAGTGGGCAGGCCATGGCGATCCAGCAGACGGTCGAGACGGGCGAGCGCCGGGTTGCCATCCAGTTTCATTGCCGCGATGCCGCGCGCGGTCAGCGCGGGGTCGGCGCGGAGGACCAGCGCCGACAGGGTATTCGCGGGCAGGCCGGCAAGCGCCTGGCGTGGCGCCGTCGGCCACACCAGGCCGCCGAGGGCGGCCGCTTGACCGGGCGGGAATGGCACCACCAGGCGTTCGCGCACGCCGATCGCATCGAGGCGCATGGCCACCGACACGGTTGGCGCGCTCGCGCCGGGCATGCCCGGCTGGCCGAGCGCGGCGAGCAGCCGCCCGAAGGCGGCGGGATGCAGCTCGGCCTCGACGCAATGTTCGGGGAAGGCCGCGGTCAGCCGCGCGCCTTCCGCGCGCGGGGCGAGCATCGGTCCGGACACCGGGACGCTGCGGAAGACGTAGCGCGAGCCGAGTCGGGTGACCTGGCCGCTGCCGCTGGCCCACGCATGCATGCCGGGTTCGAGCGGTGCCTCGACGGGGAATAAGGCGCCGCACAGACGGCGGATCGGCGCATCGTCGCCGGCGGTGTCAAGCGCTACGCCGACGTCGGCGAAGCCTGGCATGCCGAGGCGGCTGGGATCGACGGCGATGCCCGCCGTCACTCCGCGGAGAGAGCCGAGCACGCGCGCGCTATCGATGCCGGGCTTGGCCAGGACATGGTCGAGCAGGCCACGTCCGAGTTCGCCCCACGCCGTAGCGAGCAGCGGCGCGTAGGGCGTGCCGGCGAATCGGTCGAGCGAGCGCGGCACATCGTGCAGACGCACCACGGCAACCGCGTCGGGTGGCAGGTATTGGCTGGCGTCGAGTCGCGTATCGGCATCGGCGGCGTGGGCCCACCCCACGCACACCGCAATCACTCCAACTACGACGAACGATTGTCCCATCATGACCACTCCCTCCGGCATCGCTGCCGCGTCCGGCCGTGGGGCGGCCGGAACCTATCCCGCGGCGGGTTCAGCGATGCCGGCCGCGGCCAGCTCGTCCAAAGCCCGCTCGGCGCTGGCACCATCGCCACGCGCTCGCGCCCCATTGACCAGTTCCATCACCACTGCCACCACTGCCGCCAGCCGAGCCGTCGCGTCGGCATTGCCCGACGCCTCCCAGTTCGACACGTCCTTGCTGTCCTTGACCACGATGCCGACCGTGCCGAGCTGGGCGCGGATGCGATCGGCGGTGGTGAAATCGCGCGCCGCGCGCACCTGCTGGCGCAGCGGCAGCAAGGCGCGCATCGCCGCCGCCACGGGCGTGGCCTCGGCGCCGGCGTCCCCGAGCGTGGCGCGCTCGTCGCCTGGCATGAACAGGCCGAGCAGGCGACCGAGATCACGCATGGTACGCAGTGCGGGAATGGCGCGCGCGTCGTCGTGCTTGCGACCGAGGTCGGCGAGCTGGAAGAGCACGGCGATGGCGTCGCCGGTGCGGAAGTCGTCGTCCATCACCGTGCAGAAGCGTTCGTACGCCTCACGCAGCGCCGGCTCGCCGGCGGTATCGCGGGCGATCTCTTCCAGGGTGCGCACGCCTGGCTCGGCCAGCGTCGCGCCGAGCAGCTTGTGCAGACGCGCCAGCGCGGTGCGCTGCGCGCCCAGGTGCTGCGGCGCGAAGTCGCTCGGGCGTCGGTAGTGACCCTGCAGGAGCAGGAAGCGCACGGTGGGTGCGCCGTACGTGGTAAGCAGGTGGTCGAGGCGGAACTGGTCGCGGAAGGCGGGATCCTTCATGCGCGGGTCCGACTTCCCGATCTTGGTGCCTTCGTACTGGAGCAGCCCGTTGTGCATCCAGCAGTTGGCGTAGCAGCCGCTGTGCGCCTCGGCCTGGGCGATCTCGTTCTCGTGGTGCGGGAACTTGAGGTCGTCGCCGCCGGCATGGATGTCGAAGTTGGTGCCGAGCAACTCGGTCGACATCACGCTGCATTCGATGTGCCAGCCTGGCCGGCCGCCGCCCCACGGGCTGTCCCAGCTGGGTTCGCCCGGCTTGGCCAGCTTCCACAGGCAGAAGTCGGCGGGATGGCGCAGGCCGGCGTCGCGTTCGATGCGCGAACCAGCCAGCTGGTCCTCGATGCGGCGGCCCGAGAGCTTGCCGTAGCCGGGCTGCTTCTGCACGTCGAAGTAGACGCCGTCGCCGGCCACGGCGTAGGCGCGGTCGCGCGCGACGAGGTCGCCGATGTAGGCGACCATCTGCGGGATGTAGTCACTGCAGCGTGGGTGGTCGGTGATGGTGACGACTTGCAGCTGACGCAAGTAGCCGAGGTACTGCTCGGTGTAGCGCTTGGTGATCGCTTCCCACGGCTCGCCGGTCTCACGCGCGCGGTTGATGATCTTGTCGTCGATATCGGTGATGTTGTTGACCAGGCGCACCTGGTAACCGCGCGCGTGCAACCAGCGCGCGGCGGCATCGAACAGGGTCGGGCCGGCGACGTGGCCAATATGGCAGTCGTCGTACACCGTCGGACCGCACAGATAGATACCGACCTGGCCCGGCACCAGCGGGACGAACTGCCGTTTGTCGCGGCTGAGGGTGTCGTAGACGGTGATCGACGTCATGGCGGCCTCGGGCCGGGAGTCATCACCCGCCAGGGTCTGGATGCAAGGTGCAGGTCCGGTGGCCACGTCGCGCATCGTGGCACATGGGGCGCGCTTCGCGACGGCGCTCTCGTCGCTCCTGTGCAGCGGTAGAACCGCACGCGGGGCAGGCTGGATCAGGGCCGGACGTGGCGGGGCTTCGCTCCGGGTGGAGATGTCGTCCCACACTGGCGAAGCGTTGGGGTCGACCACCGCCCCCGCGGCCTGGGCCGCTGAAATCCGGTGAGAGTGGCCCAGCTGCAAGGCGTCCTCTCGGATGTCTGCTCGGCGCTGTGCGCCTGCGCGGACATCCTGCCGGACCTTGATCACCTGGGGCCCTGGCCCAGGTGATCGCGAAGACACTCTCGCACTGATGCTCGGCGCTACGCGCCTGCGCCCTCAGTGCTGGCGCGCAGCTGCGCTGCTTGCGGGGATCACCTGGGGCCCTGGCCCAGGTGATCGCGAAGACACTTTCGCACTGATGCTCGGCGCTACGCGCCTGCGCCCTCAGTGCTGGCGCGCAGCTGCGCTGCTTGCGGGGATCACCTGGGGCCCTGCCCAGCTGATCGGACTGACGACCAACGCCGCAGATGGGCCACGATCGCCGGATTTAGGATCATGCGCGCGCGAACCAGCGCCACGCCAGGCGCAGCATCACCGTCGACCAGCTGACGGTGACCACGACGGTCCAGCCCAGGCCGACGATCCACGCCCACCCCGCGCCGCCGCTGACTAGCGGCAATCCAGCCCCGCCCAGCAGCAGGGCGCTGAACAGCAGGCTGGCGAGCAGGTTGATGTTGCCGCCATACCCGGCGACCAGCTTGCCCGGGTTGTCCTCGTTGTAGTTCGCCAGCCGGGCACCAATGCCGAGCGCCCCGGTGGCCAGGCCGACCGCCATGCAGGCGATGACGAAGGCTTGGTAGGCGATCACCGGCCAGGCGAGTTGGAGCATGGCTCCGGACAAGGTGACGAGCACGACGCTGATCGGCAGACCGACCATGAGCGCGAAGGCGAGCTTGGCGGTGACCACCCGCGTGCGCGGCCACGGCGCCAGCACCAGCACCCACAGCCGGCGGCCTTCGAGGCTGAGCAGCGGGTAGACGAAGCGCCCGGTGAAGGTGGCGAGGGCCATGGCGATCGCGGTCAGATTCAGCAGCGATACCGCCGGGCGCCAGGCCTCGTCGAGCATGAACGCCTTGCCCAGACGCGGCAGCATGAGCAGGTAGAAGCCGAGCAGGCCGAAGAACATGGTGAACTGCAGCACCTGCGCCGGGTCGCGCAGGAAGAGGCGCAGGTCCTTCGCCGCGAGCAGGCCGAGGTCGGCCGGCAGCAGGGGAATGGCCCGCCACGTCTTGCCGCGCGGCGCGCGCGCGCGATCGGGCCTGCCGGTGAGGGCATCGAGCTCGGTGCGCAGCCGGCGGCGGGCGATCCATTCGCCGAGGATGCCGAGGGCGGCGGCGGTGGAGAGCAGGAGCAGGAGGTGGTGCGCCCAGTCGGCCCAGCGCGATGCCCGCGCCGCCATCAGGCCCTGCTGGGTCCACGACGAGGGCAGGAAGGGGTTCTCGGTGAAGCTGAGGCGGCCGATGACTTCATGGATGAAGGTGGTGGGGCGGTTGTTCTGCTCGATGCTGCCGAGCAGGAACACCGCCCACGCCATCAGCCCGGCGACGACCAGGACGATGATGCCGATGAGGCCGCGGCGCAGCAGGGGGATCAGTCGTGCCAACAGCAGCGCGCCGACCGAGCCGGCGGCGACGCAGCAGAGAATGAAGGCGAAGAGGATGGCGAGGCCGGCCGGGGCGTAGTGCCACGGCTGCGCCGCTTCGCGGGTGAGCGTGCCGACTAGCGGCAGCGCCAGCACCACCACCGCCCAGCTCGACCACATCCCGCCTTCGATCGCGGCGATCCAGTACAGCGCGCGATCGTCGATCGGGCCCTGGGCCTGGAAGAGGGCGGTGCGGCTGCGGAACAGCCCCGACCACACCACGACCATGTCCGAGATCACCACCAGGAAGAACAGCGCAAAGAAGAACACGCCGAGCAGGCTTTCGAGCAGGCGGTCCTTGAAGGCGAGGTACTGCTCCTGGCCGAGGAACTGCAGCACCGCCCAGAACAGGCCGGCGAGCAGCACCCACACCACCCACAGCACCGCCGCCATGCACACGCCACGCAGCGGCTGGCGCACGACCATGTCGACCACGCTGTTGCGCGCCCCTCGCCACATCCGCCATCCCAATGCGCCCAGTCCGTCCATGCGCGGTCAGCGTCCGCTCTGCAGCCGCTGGCGTCCAGCGTCTTGTCCCTGCCTCTGACGGGCTGTGCTTGCTCCCGCGCGAGCGCGCGGTGGAGTGCCGCCCATGGCTGACGTTCCCGCCGCGACCTTCCCCAATTTCCTCGGTGGCCTCGCCACCCAGGCGCTGATGCAGTTCGGCGAGATCCCCAACCCGATCAACGGCGAGCGCGAGGTGAATCTGCCCTACGCGCGCTACACCGTGCAGCTGCTCGAGGTGCTCGAAACGAAGACGCGCGGCAATCGCACGCCGGAAGAGGACCAGTACCTCGCCGGCATGCTGGCCGACTTCCGCAAGCGTCTGGCGGCGTTGGCTCAGTAGAGCGCTTGGCGGCTCGCCGGCCGCGTGGCCCGTGGTCGGTTTGGATCAGCCTTCTGACCACGGACCACGGACCACGGACCGGGGCACTCACACCGGCGTCACGCCCTTCTTGAGGATGATGTTGCCGTACTTGGCCAGTTCGCCGGTCATCACCACCGCGAAGGCTTTTTTGGCCTGCTCGTAGAAGGCGAAGCGTTCGACGCGGGCGATCTTCGGGCTCGGCTTGATGTGCTTGTCGATCGGCTTGCGGTAGCTCACCTCGACCTTGGGGTCGAGCTTGTCGCCCTCCACCGCGGCCATCATGAACAACGGTTCGCTGACATACTGGTCGAGCACGAACAACGGTAGCATGGCATCGAGCAGGTCGGGGATGCGCAGGCCATCGGCGCGCAGGACGCGGCTATTGAAGGTCTCGCCGGGGAAGTGGGCGTCGGCGAGCACGATCTCGTCGCCATGGCCCATGCGACAGAGGACGGCGAGCAGGTCGGGGCTGAGAAGAGGGGAGATGCCGCGCAGCATGAGGGGGTATCCTTGTGCGGCGCAGCGTGGCGGCCCGGCCGGTTCAGGCCAGTGGCACCTGCACGCAGCGCATCGACAGATCGAGCGCGCTGACCGAGTGCGTCAACTCGCCGGTCGAGATGCGGTCGACCCCGGTCTCGGCCACCGCACGCACGCTGGCGAGGGTGATGCCGCCCGACGCCTCCAGCGCGACGGCCCGTGTGCCGGCCGGCGCGGCGGCGGCGAGGCGGTCGCGGATCGCCACCGCCTCGCGCAGGGCGGCGGGCGGCAGGTTGTCGCACAGCACGATGTCGGCGCCGGCGGCGATGCAGGCGTGCAGGTCGGCGATGCGTTCGATCTCGACCTCGATCAGCACGTGCACGCCGAGCTGGGCGCGGCAGCGGCGCACCGCCTCGGCTGGGCTGCCACCGTGCGCGCCGGGCGGCATCAGCGCGATGTGGTTCTCCTTGATCAGCACCTGATCGTAGAGGCCGATGCGGTGGTTCACGCCGCCTCCGGCGAGGACCGCGTGCTTCTGCAGCAGGCGCATGCCAGGCGTGGTCTTGCGCGTATCGAGGATCTTCGCGCGCGTGCCCGCCACCGCGTCGACATAGCGCCGGGTCAGCGTCGCGGTGCCCGAGAGGCGTTGGCAGAGGTTGAGCGCGGTGCGCTCGGCGACCAGCAAGGCGTGCGCATCGCCGACCGCCTCCAGCACCACGTCGCCGGGTGTGACCGGCGTGCCGTCGAGGGCGCAGACCTCGATCGCCACCCGCCCGCCGAGCGCGGCGAGCACGCGGTCGAACAGGGGCAGTCCGCAGACCACGCCCGCCGCCTTGGCGGTGACGGTCGCGCGCAGGCGGGCGCTGCGCGGCACCAATGCCTGGCAGGTGAGGTCGCCGA
>Ga0163148_10004174_pt1 | contig 15271 bp, 8 predicted proteins | sample OliLakLV19MP7P2_FD_148606 | JGI IMG/M metagenome (GOLD analysis project Ga0163148, IMG submission 148606) | Freshwater microbial mat bacterial communities from Lake Vanda, McMurdo Dry Valleys, Antarctica- Oligotrophic Lake LV.19.MP7.P2 | ecosystem: Environmental > Aquatic > Freshwater > Lake >...
GTACAGTACTTGCATGTTGCTGTTGCTGGCCGTCATGGCCTGTTCCTGTTGCATTGTGGCCACGATTGCCATTGGCGGCGCGGGATATTATTTGATCACTTCGGGTGCCGTTGCCATTAATTTGGATTACCAACAAGTGCATATTCATACCGGTGGCGGTGGCGGCAGCAATCTAGCAGCCGAAGGAGGAGGAGCTTCTGGTATTGCTGGCGAAGGAGACGTCAACGCCAATGCTTCCCCCAGTGCTCCCAAAACCTTCGTCGGAATTCGCCAGCAATTAATGGCACGAGCTCAGGCGGCCGTGGATGCAGCACGAAAACGAGATGGCCGGGATCCCTTGGCCGAAGCTGCTGGTGCTGCTGGCCAACAACATCCACAACACTTGGATCTCGACAAATTGCAACAAGAAGCCGCACAGGCCCGACCCAAATTACGCACCATGAATTGGATCAAGGGTCTCAAGGCGGATAATTCCGAGTTGAATCTACCTCCTCCTCCGCCACTACAACAACAAACTATTCCCAAGAAGAAACCAGGAGAAAAAGAAGTGGTCCGCTTTAAAAACGGCGACATTGTCAATGATGACATGCTGGCCCGCGATATTGCCGCAGGTCACGATGTGGAAGGACCCGCCTTACAGGAAGTAGAAGAAACCGACATTGCCGATGGCGTGAATCGATGGGACGACTCGGAAAAAATACCCACCTGGTTGAAAGAGTATTTGGTGTGGCACAGTGCCGTCACGGCCCACTTGGTCAAACCCAATTGGCGCGAACAACGCTACCTCGTCATGACGTGTTTGGGGGCAGAAGTTTGCGGAAACGTCGCGCACCGATTGCGGCCCATCATGGCCATGTTGCGGGTGGCCGCCGCCACGAATCGCGTCTTTTACATTCATTGGGACAAGCCCAACAGTTTGGAGAAGTTTTATGAACCTCACACAAAAGGTGGTATCAATTGGATCGTACCGGAGTTTGTCATGTGGAAAGTCCGCAAGTCGCCCTATACAAATGATATGGAAGTCGTCGAACAACAAGCGCATCAAGAAGAACGACGCGTCGTCAATGTCATGTACAACAATGATGATTTTGCTGAGTCCTATTACGACAAGCTACTGCAGCCAGGGGAAGCTACTGCCATGGAAGCGCTTCGTGATGTCTGGAATGTCTTGTTCAAACCGTCCGTCATGTTGGAAGAACGCCTCCACGAGTCCTTGCGATTAATGGGATTGCATCCGGGAGAATATGCCGTCGCCCACATTGACTACGAACTGGAACCCAAAAATCAAATCCAGGAGGATTTTTTGAAACAATTGGTCCAAAAGGCCATGGATTGCATGTCGACCTTGCGGCCGGGGGGTCCCTTTTTGGTCGCGGCGCAAACCTATGCGATTGCCCGCGAGGCCATTGCCTATGGGAAAACCAAAGCCGGGACCAAGGTGCACGCCAAACAAATTGCGCACGATACCAGTTTGGTACCGACGGATTTGTTTTTGTCCTTTGTGGAAATTGAACTCATGACGCATGCCCGATGTGTCGCCTACAATCGTGGTGGATATGGACAATTGGGATTCTTGTTGGGATATGAGTATGATTGCAAAATCAAATATACCGACATTGCCTGTACATGGACCGATAATCATAATGGTGAGGGAGCACTGGCCAACTAACGCAGTGCAATAATAATCCCGCCATACTTGGCGCCAAGGAAGTGTCTTTCGAAACGAATCGACAATCACCAGCGGAAAATTAGTTGGGTACTACCGTACTCTGCGTCCACGTGTCCAACCGCCTGATCCTCCATCCATGCACTTTTTTTTGTAATACGGTACGACGGGACCCCACCCCCGCGTCTCCCAATAATAGGTACTAGTACTTACCAGCAGTACTGTCTATGGGTTTGTGTTAGAAAAAGGGAATCGAATCGTAAGGAATGAATGAATCAGCAATGTTATCATTTGCCGTGTCACTGTAGCCACATCAAGTTGTTTTGCTCTCCCTCTGCTCTTTTTTTAATTTCTAGCTAGACTACTCGTTAGTAGCTCCATGTGAATATTTTAATTTCCAGCTACATAGTACAATCAATTTAGCTAGACAATCACAAGAACCTAAATTAATCCATACATTAGTAGTCTGTTGTGAGATTATTGAGCATGCAGAGGCTCTGATTCAGCATGCCAGCTTGTCCAAAACTCCTAAGTCCAAACAGGGCTCAGAGTAGGGTCTCTAAGTGAAGATAAGGCTCTATAAGCTGTTCAAAGACAGTTGGCCTGGCTCACTTTTTGGAGATAAACCAGCACTTTATGAATTAGCTAGTTCTAGGATAGGATATGAAATAACAACATAATCTAGGAATCATTACCCTAAAACCCTTACGCTTCCTCTGCGCATCTAGTGTTAGACGCGTAACAGTGTGGTTAAAGTAACAATTAGCTAGTTCGAAAGACAAACTGGAGCTAATCGCCAAGCGATGAGCAACAAGGTTAATCGATCGACAAGCGGCACAGGTTCATCGATCACTAGGTCGACGAAGAAACAACAAGATTCAATCCGAAAGAGAACAGAGACTCGCAAGACTCGAACGAGCTCGTCAGGACGCAGCCGACAGAAGAGAAGCAAGACTGCGAGCAAGAACAGCAGGACAAATGACAGGAATGACCATGGACAGCGATGCGATCAAAGCTCTTGTTGAGCAAGCGGTGAACGCGGCAGTTACAACAGCAGTGCAGCAAGTGATCACTGCAGTCGGAACTGGAAGCTTAGGAGCATCGGCGACAACTGTAACGACGACCACGGCAGCGCACGCCGTGGTTCCTGGAGGAGCAGGGTCGACACCATGGAACATCGAGAAAGGCGACGGATTCAAGCTCTGCATGAGTTCGACATCTGCACTTGACCCGACTGCGAAGCACAGTGGTAGTCAGGAGGGACTCTGTCACTTTCTCGATGATGTCCACGACAGAGCGGATTCCTTCGGATGGTTGGCCATTCTTCACATCGCAGATGACAAAGCCGAGAAGAGGTGGTTAACATCCGAATTCGGGGCGCTTGCTCTCGGCAATGTCAAAGCCAGTGCGACCGTGCACATGCAGGTAGAAGGACGCGAACAGCAGGCGTCCAACTGTCTCAAGAAGCTGATCAAGAACTCCATCTCCCACGGTCTTTGGGACAAGTTGCACTTGAGAAGAGACGAGCACATTGTTGAGCACCCGGCGTCGACGACGGCACCCGCCATTGTGAAGGAAGACGGAGCGTTGATGCTGCACGCACTCACGTGCATCGTGGCTTGTGAGACTCGGACCACCATTTCCAGTCTGTTGAAACAGCTGAACAGCATGGAGTCGATCATGGAGGACGTGCAGTCAAATGTGCAGGAGTTCAACAAGAAAGTGAATGTGATTCCAGTTGGGCTCAGGGCGAGACGAGCCACTGTTCCAGATGTCCTCCCCAACCTTTTTGAAGCATGCAAGAATTGTGCGGACACCCACTTCGTCAACTGCATCACCAGGAAGGAAGAAGAGCACGAAGATGGAACGCTCGTGGACTTCACCAAAGACAAGCTAATGAAGATGGCGCACGAGAGATTCAAATCACGGAACGAAAAGAACGTCTGGATGCAGAAGTCAGAACAGGAGCTGGAATTTCTGGCACTGAAAGCAGAACTCGATGCGACGAAAAAGAGGCTCACACAGAAAAAGGCAACAGGTGCGAGAGCGAAGGCCCCTTATGAAAGGAAGCCGTGGGCCAACGATGGTGTGTTTGCGTGGAAAGCAGTTGGACCCAAGACGGGCGAGCCGCACAAGAAACAGGCAAATGGAAAGACGCGCGTCTGTTGCCCTCACCATGGAGACACGAAGTGGGTGCTTAAGGAGAAGAAAGGTGTGGTCCACCTCAAGAGATGCAATGCCTTGCGACGATCCAAGTTGGAAGCCGGCAACAAAGACGACAAGCCAGTGGCGTTGGCGAGTGCCATCGCACAAGATGCGCCCAGCAAGGACAGTGGGAGCGCGACCCCACCTCCGAATCAGCGAATGATGGCGAAGTGTCTAGCCACCCCAATTGGGATGGCGGATGAGGACTCTGACGAGGAGGGATGATGGCGCTGGAGCAGGGAGACACAATGGTGGATGAAGTTCATCAAGACGACAACAATGACGGTTGCCCTCCACTCTTCACTCTTAGCAATGAATTTCACAAGCATGGGATTGACACAGGCGACAGCTAGTGTCATCTTAGGTCAAAGACACATCCACAGTGCGGTGGAAATGCCAAGGTTGTCTTTAGCGGCAAGTCTGTTGATGCTGGTAACGACAGGTGACACCCTAATGCACACAAGGAGCATCATTCGGCAGGCAACGAATCTGGGCGCCAGGGCAACATTGGCCATGACAGATTCCAACATCGGGCAGCAAGTGCTGGCATGGACGATTGCTTTCACATGCAACACATTGCTTAACCCAGTGAGCGAGTGCAGACAGCTAGGAACACTGTGGCTGACAGCACTTGACGAGGCATTCGTGATGGCTATCATCATCACGCTGTTTGCTGCGACATTGGCAAGCAACAACAGAGAGCAACTGTGTGTTCCAAGGAGATTGAGATCGCGGTGGAAACAATCAGGGAGCAGGGCGCATGCAAGCCCTGCATCCATGGCCAGAGACCTGACGACAACGACAATCACCCAAAGCTGGGCGCTGGCATTGCATTCGATGACGGTGCTCAACCTCACGCAGTCATGTTCACGAGACATGATTGGCAAAGCGATCGCAAAGTGCGTCGTGAACAGGGCTCGTGCCATTGGACACCAGGCGTCGCGCCTCACGATCGACGGAAGAAGGGCGCTGGCGGATGCGAAACAAAGCTGACATGACGAAAAGACAGTGACCAAGGCACTGAACAAATGGGGATGGTCAGCCAACAAACAAGATGTCAAGCTGCGCAGGAAGATGAGGAATGGGCTGTGGGCGCGAGCCTTGTCCGCATTGCTGCCGCTGACAATCATGTCATCGCTGTCGATTTGCAAAGGCCTTGAGCTCCCAACCAAGACAGTTGCAATGCAACCTGTGGTGGTGTCATTGCGGGCAAACACGAGGGCCAGGCGACGAGAGGACCGCATGTGTGACTCCGACTCGTTCCTCATGGCGATCGAAAATTGTTCGTCAAGATGCATCACGAATGACGAGGCCGATTGCATGTGTCCTCCTCGAAAGGTTCAAGTGTCTGTTGAAGGGCTCGGCGGAAAGTCAGTCGCGAGGCTAGTCGGAACTGTCGGCATTCGAGGACGATGATGGAAGAGCAGTCACTTGGCGAATTCCGAACACGCACTTCTTCGAAGACGCCCCTTGCAGGCTGCTGCCACCACAACGCTGGGCGCAGGTGACCGAAGAGAAGGTGGGTGATTGCTGGTGCAAGACAGATTCGAGAGAAGTGTCCCTCATGTCGAAGAAGAACGATTTCAGGCGCACCATTCAACTCGATCACGCATCAAACGTGGCAATTCTGCGGACAGTGCCAAAGTTTGCGACCTACCGATCGTTCGCATCCGAGGTGTCCGGAATCAAGTCACCACTTGATGAGCAAGAGATGATGACGATGCGAGAGGATCCGGCCCTAGCATCCGATGACGAGGACTCGGTCACGGACGACGTCGCAGCAGGGCGCATGCAGCCAGATCTCCCCTGCAATTTCCATGTGCAGCTTCCCGAAACCGAAAGCGACTTGATCAAGCGAGTTGATTTCGAATGCGAGGAAAAGAAAGACACAGAGGCAGCAAGTCCCAAAGCAGAACTGATGATGTGGCGCTGCCAACTTGGTCATTTGTCATTCGGGCGCATCCGAAACATGGCCAAGAGAGGTGACTTGCTGGCAAGATTGGCAAATTGTCGAGTGCCAAAGTGCTCAGCGTGCATGTGCTGCAAGGCGACTAGGCTTGCGTGGAGAACAAAAGCACCGGTAAATCAAATGACGGTGCCATTAGCAGACAGACCCGGGGCGGTCGTGGCAGTGGATCAGCTGACATCGTTGACACCCGGCCTCATTGGGCAAATGAGAGGCTTCTTGACTCGGAAAAGACACAAAGTCACGACAGCATTCGTTGACCACCACAGCGGTTGCTCGTGCGTGCACTTCCAACAAACGACATCTGCACTGGAGACGCTGGAAGCCAAGCGGTGTTTTGAGCGCTTTGCAAAATCGCACAGAACAAGGATCGGTCACTGCCATGCCGACAATGGTGTCTTTGAGGAGAGAGGGATTTGTTGATCAGGTGCATGACTGCGGCCAAACCATTTCGTTCTGCGCGGTCAATGCTCATCACCAGAATGGTGTCGCGGAAAAGAAGATCAGAGACCTGCAAGAGGCAGCCAGAACGACGTTGGTTCACGCTAAGCAGAGGTGGCCATCAGCGATCACGGCAAATCTGTGGCCTTGTGCCATCAGGATGGCGAATGCGGTCGCGAACAGAGCACCGAAACTCAAGGAGTCGACAGTGTCACCCACAGACATGTTCGCTCAGATCGATGTTGCACCGGTGGCAAAGCACTCGCATGCGTTCGGGTCCCCGGTGTGTGTGCTAGCGGCAAAGGCGCAGCAGGGTCAGAGGATGAAGAAGTGGGAACACAAGGAACGAATTGGAGCGCATCTCGGTGAATCGCCGAGGCATTCCAAGAAGGTGGCACTGGTGCTCAATCTGCAGACAGGCCACGTGTCCCCGCAGTTCCACTGTCAGCATGACGACCTGTGTGACACGCTGCGCCCATCGCTGCAGAATCCAGGGGTCGTGTCAAAGTGGCAAGCCAAGACCGGTTTCCACAACCACAAAGGGAAGATCGGTGAGGGTGTGACGGATGACGTGTTTGCGGAAGGTCTCCAGATCCCGGAGTTTGAGTTGCCGGAGAGCGCTGCAGACTTGCGGCTGTCAATCGACACAGGAAGGGAGAACAACATGCCGGAACTGGCACTGTCTCCGACAGGATCGGAAATCAGTCATGACGACGGGCCGATGGAGCAGAACACCCAGCAGGAACAACAACCAGAGACGAGAACCCGGTCCGGTCGAGTGTCTCGCGAGACAAGTGGCATGATCGAGAGCCAATTGCAGCAATGACAGGGAATCGTGTCTCTGCGTGTTCCGTGGGATGTGTTTCACGATCAGCAGGAGGACCTAATGGACACGCTCGAGGATCCTATGGCGTTCGCAGCGCCCACAAACCCCGACACACTGCGCCTTCATGAAGCGATGAAGGCACCCGACAAACTCAAATTTGAGAAGGCAATGGCGCAAGAGGTCGCGTCGCACACAGACAACGACCATTGGGAGCCAATTCACCGAAGCTCAGTGCCAAAGGGCGTCGAAGTTCTCCCAGCGGTGTGGGCCATGAGACGAAAGAGGCGCATTGCTGCTCAAGAGGTTCACAAGTGGAAGGCGAGACTCAATTTGCATGGAGGGCGTCAGACGCATTTGGTCAACTGCTGGGAAACGCATGCGCCAGTGGCAGGATGGTCTTCTGTCAGACTGTTCTTGATCACAATGCTGCTCAACAATTGGCAGTCAAGACAAGTGGATTTCGTGCTGGCCTTTCCTCAGGCCGACACAGAATGCGAGACGTTCATGGAGATTCCACAGGGTTTCGAGTTCGAAGGATCGACACGGGACCACTGCCTGAAGCCAAAGAAGAATCTGTGCGGACAAAAGCAGGCAGGCAGAGTGTGGAACAAGCATTTGCATGATGGGCTTGTCCAGAGAGGTTTCGTGCAGAGCGAGGTGGACATGTGTGTGCATTGTCAAGGCGATGTGGCGCTGATGATGCACACGGACGATGGGACATTTGTCAGTCCCGATCAGAAGCAAATGCAGGAGTGCCACGACATTTTGGTGGCACCGTTTGCTGACAAAGACGGAACAATTCACAGAGCATTTAAGATGACAGATGAAGGCACACTGTCGGACCATCTAGGCGTCGAGATCCAGCCGCTTCCGAATGGGACGATCAAATTGTCGCAACCGCACATGATCGATCAGATCCTGAAGGACCTCGGAATTGAGGAAGGAACGAAGTCGAAGCCTGCCCCTGCAGCAACGTCAGCAAAGTTGCACAGGGACATTGACGGAGAACCGTTCGCTGAGGACTGGCATTGTCGGAGCGTGATTGGCAAACTGAATTTCTTGGAGAAGTCGACTCGTTTGGATCTGTCACATGCAGTCCATCAGTGCGCAAGGTTCTCGGCAGAACCAAAAACGTCGCACGCAGCGGCGGTCAAAAAAATCGGACGGCATTTGGTCACGACAAGAGAAAAAGGGATCATGCTGGACCCGAAGCAACATTCATTCCACTGTTGGGTGGACGCGAACTTCGTTGGTGATTGGAACCGGGTGACAGCAGATGTGGATCCTTCCGTGACAAAATCTCGTTCAGGTTATGTGATTGCTTGTGGAGGGTGCCCAGTGGTTTGGTCGAGCAAGATTCAAAAGGAAGCAGCGCTGTCCACAATGGAGGCTGAGTGCAACGCAATGTCGGAGAGCCTGAGGCACGTCATCCACATGGTGCATCTCGTGGATGAGTTGCGTTTGAAGCACAAGTGGACAATGTGCGACAAGGCTCCGCGAGTGCACTGTGAGGTGTTCGAAGACAATGCTGGCTGTTGTGAGTGGGCGGCGCTGCCCAAGATGAGGCCGAGAACAAAACATCTAGGGATCAGGCTCCACCACTTTGGAGAAGACGCTCGGTTAGGCAAGATTGCAATCCACAAAATGCCAACGGAATGTCAACTGGCGGACCTAGCTACAAAAGCACAACCAGAGAACCTGTTCGTGGCTCAGAGAGAGGCTTTGATGCAATGGACGGCCGAGGACATGTCACGGAACAAGCTGGATCGACGCCTTGCTGCGGATCTCTCACCAAGCAGTCATCTGAGGGCGTGTGAGATCACTGAGCATGCAGAGGCTCTGATTCAGCATGCCAGCTTGTCCAAAACTCCTAAGTCCAAACAGGGCTCAGAGTGGGGTCTCTAAGTGAAGACAAGGCTCCACAAGCTGTTCAAAGACAGTTGGCCTGGCTCACTTTTTGGAGACAAACCAGCGCTTTGCAAACTGGCTAGTTCTGGGACAGGATGTGAAATGACAACATGATCTAGGAATCATTACCCTAAAACCCTTAGTCCATTAGCAGTAATAGTGATCTTTAGCAAATTTAAATGCCTAGTGCTCTAGTGGCTAAGCTACTAGCTAGTAGCTACTGCACTAGTCTGCTAGCTACTAGACTAGTAGTCAAGTGCAGCAGAGGAGTAGGCATCTACTGACTACGAGTACAAGGCCGCATGTGCGCCTGATACAGCTTGATTTCAAATTTTTGGAAGTCATAATTCGATCGAAAGCCACATACTGTACACCGAACGTACGATAATCCTGTAATATGATTATCACACCATAATAATCGGATTCCATAGATTTCTTTAGGGACAAAAGTCATTACACGTCTTTTTGTCAACGGTATCAGAAATCCGCACTGGGACCAAATAGTTACATTTGTACATAGTAATGTAAATATTTTGGTCTTGACGTCTGGTACTCTGTCACGTTTCTTGTGTTTGTCTGGTTCTACTTAGTTCTATGTACAATTAATACCAACTTTTTCGAGCGCCGGCCTGCAATTTAGGCGGTCGGAGGGACCTTCTGGATCGCCATCACTGACACTCTCAAGCACTTACTTACACACATGTGGTGTCGCAGTCAGTGAAATTTTACCAATACTTAGAGTTTCCTGGCGTAAGTACAGCGCAATACTGTGTGCGACTTGCGTTCCGTATGTACAGCCCTACCGGCACTTCAGTACCGGTACCACCTGTAGTAGTCTACTCCAAAACACGTGCAAAGAGTCACAGAGACAGCATCAGCATCATCCACCGAAGGCATTACAATTAAACAACACCGACAACAAGAAAGAGTTATTATAGTAGATGACTCTGTACAGATAGTTAGCTTTCCAGTGTTACCAACAAGACCCAAACAACAACAGACTAGCTAGCTACAGTACGACAATATGGAGCCATACGACCACAAAAATCCGCCCGGAGGTGGCCATGGTGACCCTCCCTTTCGTCTGATACGAGATGTCCTTCCCGACCTCCAAGATGTCCTTCCCAATTTGAAGGACAAGCTCGTCGATGCTCCTCGGCATGCCCTGCTGGGATGGTTGAATGGTCAACGCAAAGACTTTTTGAAGAGTTTGGATCACACAAAGAAGCGTCATCGGGATTTCACCTACAACAAGAACAAAAAAGTCGCCCTTGCTGGCAGTGGTGGTGGCAGCCGAGAAAGCACGAAAATCACACAATTGCAAGAGCTCTTGTCGCTTCCGTTGGAGCTGCAAGACTTGGAAAGCTGCCTGACAAGTTCCTTTAGCAGTAGCAGTAGTAGCAGTGGTCCTGATCTGGGTTCCGCTTCTCTCGGAAGGACGGGTCCTACGGGGCGTTCTTCGTCTGGACCGTTCTTGGGCTCGAGTAACCATTTGGAAAAAATCAATCACTTGCAAGAGTTGTTGTCGCTTCCCTTGGAATTGCAAGACTTGGAACATTGCTTTGCGGACCCCAAAAGTGGCAAAGGTCTGGCTACCGGTGGTGCAAGAGTCGACGCTCTGGGTCGCAGAAGAGTCGACGATTGTCCGGAAAAGATTACCCAATTGCAAGAGTACTTATCCCTTCCCTTGGATCCCAAGGAATTGGAACCTTGCTTTCGTGGTGAAACTAGTATTGTAGGCGGAGGCAGCTATCTAGACAGTCGCTACATAAAAGGCTGCCCCGAAAAGGTCACACAATTGCAAGAATTTCTCTCCCTTCCCTTGGAAGTTCACGAATTGGAAAGTTGTCTAACAAAAGGTTCAGGCAAAAGGATTGGAGGTGCACCTCCTTCCAATAGCAAGGCTGCCTACAAAACACTTGGTGGAAAGAGTCATTATAGCGAGGACGAAATGATCTTTGATGTGGAAGCCGACGCCCAGTTATTGGCGCAAATTGCATTGGGAAATCTACAAAACAAACTCGATGGCGGTGCCACCAAGTCTAGTGACAAGCAGAGCAGCAAAAAGATGCGGACCATTCTGGGGGGATTCTTTCGCAACACGACATCCACAAGTTCCATGGGACCTACTGCGCAATTGACGGCCGTGTTGATTGTGGTGGCACAAGTATTGATTGGGGCTTTGTTATTGCGGCGATACCGCAGTAGTAGTAATAGTACCAAACAAGCATCGAATAATAAAACGCAAGGCATTGCCACTCCAACCAAGCAGCAGCAAGCCAAGCAACAGCAGCAGCAGCAGCAGCAAACACCCCAAAAGTCGTCACGACAACAGAGTCCTGGTAATTTCAGTGCGGCTTCTTCCGCCAAGAGTGAGAAGACGAGTAGCTCGAATTACACCCTCAATGTAAACAACACAACACCGGCGCAAGCCAGGGCTGCCATCAACGGCGGTGCTACTGCAACATCCAACGGTATATCCAACGGTATATCCAATGGCACGCTTCCTTCCTTGAAGAATCATATTACCAAAAGCAACCCCAAGTGTACGACTCCTGTCCAAGACGATGAACGAACCGCGGAAACCGATAGTCTTAGCTTGAGTGATGGACAACCATCTCCCAAAGACAAAAATCAACCCACTGGCAATGCGGCCGAGGATGTTTTGGCCGCCATGAGTTTTTTGACGCCCGCGACTCCTTCCACGCCAGGCTTGAAATCGGCCATGAAATCTGCTCCACCCATTATCACTCCCAACTCGGACGCTACCAAAATGTTGCAAGATGACATGTTTCGTTATCGCATGAGCAAACTCAAGAGTGATTTATTTCAAGTGCAACACGAACAAACTTCGAAACTCTCGGATTCGAAACATCATGTTCAGATGCGATATCAAGAAACCAATGTTCAGTACACGGATTTGACCAAACGATTGCAAACGCTGACGCAAAGTCTTCAAGAACGAAACAACAAACGAGCTTCAAGCCCGAATACGACCATGGGCATCATGGCCACCAAAACCAGTACCACTACCAGTAGTAGTGGCTTGCCAGGAGATTTTGACCCGCAAATATTGACCACATTCAGTAGTGATAGTGGTGACAGTAGTGCCCCAACGACGACTCCGCCATTCATGGCTACAGCACTTGCAGCCGCAGCAGCAACTCCACCAGGACCAGCTGTGGTGACTCCAACACCAGCTGTGCCCAAATCGGCACCCGTGCAAGAACCCTCGCAACCGCCAACGACAGCACAGCAGCAGCAGGACGCCGCAGTTTTGGAGGCACAACAAATCGAGGCGAATAATCAAGAACGACTCAAATTACTGCACCATGTGACGGCCTTGCAGCAAGATTTGAAGGGACAACAGCAGCACCATGCCGCCGCATTGCAAAAACGGGAAGCCAAATGTCAAGAACTGTCTACCAAAATTCGGTGGTTATCCGCGGAATTGGAACGACGTGTTGCACACTCTCAATCTCTGACACAGGAACAATCCGCGCAAACGGAATTATATACTCGCGTCCAGTCACTGCAGAAACAATTGGAAGCATCCAAGAAGGAGCAAGACGAACTGACGAGATCCTTGCAAGAATCCAAACGACAAATGTCACAAAAAGAGCAAGAATGTTATCAACTCTTGGAACAAATGAAACAGCAACGAGAACAAATGAACGCAACAGCAGCAGCCGTTGCTGCTGCTGCACCTGCACCTGCAGTTGTCACGCCCGTTAGCAAACAATCGGCCGCCGACGACGCTAAGGTCGCTGCCGCTACTCTCCAGCAACAACGAGAAGAACGACAACAGCAAGAACTTTTCTTGAAAGAATTGGAACAGCAAATGGAACAGCAAGAAAAAATGAACCAAAAGACGTTGGAAATGACCCAATTGTTGGAGGCGAAACGTGGAGATCTCATTGAACGTACCAAACAATTGGAAGCCTTATCCAAACAAATGGAACAACGCGAAGCCAAGCTCCGTGTCATGGAAGCGACGGCTGCAGCCCATCAGCAAGGGCAGCAGCAACAACAGCCACAACAACAACAGTCGCCACCTGCTACCGTTGTTGTTACCAATGGTTCCAACGAAGAATTGGAAGCGCAATTGCACGACCTTCAAGAACAATTCGAAGAACAGCAATTGGAAATCGCCAAACTGACGGAACTATTGTCGGCTCGAACCAAACTCTTGAACGAAAAAGAAGAACAAATCCATGCATTGACGACCAAGTTGGAAGAAATGGAAGAACAACTCAAAGAAAAGGACGCGCGTATTGAACAACTGGAACAAGATGTGCAGGATAAGGAAGATTTGGCCGCACAAAATGAAGCCATTACCAATGAATTGCAAATCCAACAAGAATTACAAGACAAGATGAATCAAACGACATTGCAAATGATTCAATTGTTGGAAGAAAAGGAACAATCCAATGCCGAGTTGACTGGGAAATTGGATCGGCTGACGTCCGAATTGAACGGCAAAAGTGGTTAAAAAATTCAGGAATGCGCACGCCCAAGATCGATTTGCATTGTGTCTTTTTCGCGTTTTGCATAGCAGCAGTGTCCTTCTGTCCCTTCCACCCTTCCAACGATTTTTTTCACCTTCGGTACTTTTGCCGTCTCATACCGTCGCGGTCCTGGCAGTAAGTATATGGCGCTACTGCTGCCCGCTATGAAATGGGCACACTGGGCACTACCCTCCTCGGTCCTTCTTCCGTTTCCACCACGATGACAACATTCCAGAAAACACTGGCTTTGTTTTTCAAATATCATTCCACGGAATTGCCTCCACCTTAACCCTTCTCCGTCTTCCAAGCAATGCAAAAGAGGCGGCGCGCGTTCTGCTGCTGTCTCCAGCCCGCTAACAGCCGCTGTGGGCAGGGGTTGCATTTGTTCTTCCAACACCCCGTAAGCCATCCAAAACACAACAACCTGTTGCTGTATATATATTATATATATAGATATATATGTCTCTGTGTCTGTAGCACTGTTCGATATCTATGTGAACCCCAGTCCGGAGTGACATTCTTCTTTCCGCGGCAATCATGAAATACATGTTTTAATACGTTTTATAATTATCATATCCAGGGGAACTGTTTTTGCATAAGAAAAAGGTTTTGCTTGCTAGCTAGATAGTTATAAACGTTATGCAGTGCCATGCCACTGGCTAGGTAGCTAGCGAATGCAGTTATGAGATCTTACAGTGTACAAATGCAGCACTTTTGCTTCTTACCTCACCGCTTGAGCGCAACGCTCCTGTCCTTAAAACGACGAAAGGCCTAATAGCTAGCTAGCAGCGAGCAAACGAGCATTGACCAGCTGTTAAGTAGCACTGCACTAGCCAGCTAGCTGGAGGGGACAAAATGGTGCCAGCAGAGGATGCAAGGCTCAACATTGCAAGGCACCAGGCACCCTTGGAACAAAAATACTATTTCTTTAAATAGAAATGTGAATTGGGGAAGGAAGAGCAAGTCATGCACCGCACAACAAAAAATTATGACTTCTTCTGGGGATTCTGGGTTGCAGCTGAAGCCCTTGTAATTTTTTCCTTGCCCTGGTCAGTTGCATGTGACGCTTTCACTCATTTGTTGATGTTCTCCAAGTTTGACAAATCAAATCATGTGAAATCTCTTACCACAGGAAACGCCCTTCCTTTTGGGTGCATTGAAAGCCACAGGCCATTTTGAGTTGTTTGCAAATGAAAATCACAAGCTTGTGAATTGTCTGAATCCAATGTGATGTTTGAGAGAGGTTTGGCTCCTCTCTCCACTGAGATGAATGATGCTTCTACGTAAAGAATTGGTGTGTCTTCATTGACTTTGTTGATGACTGTCGTTTGCAACGACAGCTTCTGTCACACCAAAAGGAAAAAAAAGTCTGCCATGCGCCATCCAGGAATGCAATTCGATGGGTTGCTGTTGTGTTGCACAGGCGTTGCTCTGAGATCATCCGGGATGATGCATTTGTCACTCTCCTGAGCAACCTTCTTCACTTGCAGTGAATGCTAGGACTGACATCAGTTAATCTCGTGGCACTGATGAGCTCAAGTTCCGTGAATCAATCAAGAACACAGGTCCCCTTTGAGGACACTCTTTGTCACAGCATGCCACATTTGGAGCATTGCATGGGTCACAACTTTCTGTTGTGATCAAGCTTGACTAATCTTTTGATGACAAGAAAATGTCAACAACAAGACAGCGACAGCAAGACAGCGACAGCGACAGGAAATGCATCAGCATTCACTGAAACAGCATTGACC
>Ga0163148_10004190_pt1 | contig 15237 bp, 13 predicted proteins | sample OliLakLV19MP7P2_FD_148606 | JGI IMG/M metagenome (GOLD analysis project Ga0163148, IMG submission 148606) | Freshwater microbial mat bacterial communities from Lake Vanda, McMurdo Dry Valleys, Antarctica- Oligotrophic Lake LV.19.MP7.P2 | ecosystem: Environmental > Aquatic > Freshwater > Lake >...
GGTTCGGGCAGGGAGGGGAAGGGGAACGCAGGATGTCGACATTCATTCAAGTTTGTTGTTGTTTGTTGTCTTGTTGTCGCCAAAAGAGGTACAAAACCGGATGGATGACAGACCCTGTCAGTAGGAACTCCACACAGAAACCACGTTACAACTCGCATCGACACAGTGCCCATGCTCGACTCGAAACTCCATCTTGTCTCAATCTGATGCTATCGAATAGCTATCAGCTCTCCTGTGTCGACACTTAGCACACCACCATCTTCATTGACATGTGCACAGTCGCAATGGTTATTTCGTAGCTATGACATGGTGCGTTTAGATTCACGGCAGGTCACACCATGATTCGCTATCAATTGAAATGATCAAAATGTGGGGTGCTTGCGCACTGATTCAAATTGATCGCATGAACTGTGCACAATTGACACCAATTCAACGGCAGAATTGAAGAAGACTGATGCACATGGAAATGCACATGAAAACCAATGCAACACAGATGCTCCAAAACTAATGATTTAACTTGACTGATGCAAAAATGCAGCAAAATCCTGGGGGACAATGCACTGTTCTGGCAAACACGATCAATGGTGCGGTTCATGCAAAAAAATCATCCTTAGCTAACAAGCTTTTTGTTGTGCAACACAGTGCATCCACAAAACAACAAAAAGCACAAAAGACAAGTTCAATCTCTAATGGCTGAGAGCATCTCTGTCTCACCACAGATTCACCAACCTCAGAGAGATCTTCCAAGGAGATCTGTCCAAGAATCTCAATTGGCGTGACATCCAAGACTTTGAACCTCTGCCCTGTGACTGCAAAACAGGAAGAATGAGTGGATGTGGCTACAACAACATCAATGTGTAGGAAAGCAACATCAATTTGTGATGCCAAATGCAACATCACAGGAAACACATGCATGGGGAATGTCCAACAAATGTTCAAAGCTAGAATGCAACACCACGTTGGTGGAGTCAAAAGGCTTGTCACACTTGGTGAGAAATCGGACTGATGAACTAAACACTTTGCAACCAAATTCCCGACAGAACTCCTCCCCAGAAACCCAACATGAAGGAATCATCTGCAATGTCAACATGCAAGGTGTCCCTATCAGTGCAGTCAGAACATTTGTTACCAAACACTTTGCCGTGTGTGCAAAAGAAAAGAACCACAATTCTAAAACAATCTGCTGTGAAGATCCAATCCACAACTTGTTGTCAACTCTAACAAAGAAATGTACCATGCCTGTGGACACATGCCCCAATTTCATAGGCATGTGAAGTAGACCACCCCCAGGACTGATGCGTTAATCAATCACAAAAGAGCCAGTCGAACACACAAAGTTACCACACTTGCTAAGAGGTGCAGCATTTGCCTAGCTGATATCCAACTGCAACCACTGCAAGGACCAACAAAAGAAGATTGTTTCCTATTTATTTTCAAAGCAACAGCCTTAGAAACAATTCCAATAATTGAAACATGCTTGTTCTGTCCCCAACAACTCGTCAATAGGAGCGCAATTGTCAGCAATTTTTGTTTGTTTGGTTCTAAAGTTTCCAACTACAATGTTTCACCAAAGCAACTGTCTGTGTGCATCACAAATAAGAAACTCATAAGAGATCCAACTGATGTGCATTTTGATCAAAATTGACCGGACCCTTGAGAAATCAACTACTCGTTTCAGACAATTTGCTGCCACTGCTCGTAGAACTGTACATAACAAGCCTTCTCCAAAAGATCCAAACAACCGCTTCTTTTCTTCACAGTCATCAAGATTATCGACATGGCTCAATGTTAGCACCAGAGGAACTAAGTGGAATGCTACACAGATGTCATCAGTGTGCAACTTCACAGAAAAGTGCAGAAGGGCTTTCAGCCTATGTTGCGAACTGTCCTTCTGACGAGCTCATGTCTAAAAAGGCGGGAATCACCATCGTGACTTGGTTTGAATCGCGGGCAAAATCGTCCATGTTGGAAGATGTGTGCATCTGCAACTATGGTGTCTTTAAAGTTCCCACTTCAAGATCCACAACAAGCAGCAGCAACAACCACACGACCATAATTTCTATCAAACTGATCTGTTTCAACAACTGGATAGATCTCTCCAACATTTAATAGAAATTAGCCCCAGCGACTGCCACTGGGAGATCAAGATGGCTGAGTGAACCTCGTTGACAAAGATGGAAGACAATTGTCGACACGAAGTTCGGAGATCGATTCACGAAGAAAGATCGCAACGTGGGTTGTTGATTGATTCGGAGATCGATTTGGAAGGAAGATCGTGCCACATTGAGCATGAAGGGTGGAAGTGAAGCGTCGACGAGAGAGACGATTCGAGATTTTGAGAGCAAGTCGGTCGGTCGATTGGATTAACAATTTAACCAAGAAGAGAGCAAGAATGACATGGCTGTAACGAGTGTCAACGAGTTCTGTACCGAAAGCAGAAGCAGACTGATCCAGCTGTAACGAGGATTGAGTAAAGGATGCAGCACGGCAGAAACGAGTGTCATGAGAAGAGCAAGAAAGATCCGACTGTGACGAGGATCAAATGAGAAGAAAGGCCCGGCAGCAACGAGGGTCAACGCACAAGAAGAATCACACGGCTGTGAACAGTGTGGTTTAAGTAAACAGCAAGTTAATCAAAGCACAGGAGCACAGTTAGAGAATGAGTGCGAGTGTGAGCAGTCACACCAGCTTTAACAGCAGGAGAAGCACTGGAAACAGCAGGAGTGATGGGAGGACAAATTGCAGGAGTGACAGGACCAATTCGCTGGATGAGTTCCATGGAATCAAGTTTGCATTTGGAAGGCCAGATCAAGCACCAATTTGCATTGAGTCTGTGAAGGAGTTGGGCGAATGTGCTGGTACCAAGATGAACAGCAACATGTGCAAGTTGGTGAAGAAATGGACAGATGCCACATTCCCGAAACCGAAGGTGCCAGGCAAGGATCCTGCAAAGCATGTGGTGGATGAGCACCGGGAACTCATGAAGAGGAAGGTGGACAAGGAGGACAAGTGCAACAAAGACAATGCTAAGTTGTTTAGGATCATCATGAAGCAATGTTCACCCGAGATGAAGGACAAACTAGAAGCACAGTCAACTGAACTTGAGAAACTTGAAGATGACAATGATGTCATCGGGCTGTCAGATGTGATCAAGGAACTTGTCTACAATGCTGGTGGAGTCAGGAACAAGTTCGTTGTCATGCAGTCGCTGAACATGACTTTGCATGGAAGAGGCAACACCTAAAGCCCCAATGAGAGTCTCAATGAGTGTTGTAAGAGGTTCCTGCAACAAGTTGAAGCTGTTGAAGCTGTGTGGGGAAAGCTTGTTCCCCCTTGTCATGAAAATGACAACGCAAAGGATAAGGAATCTGCTCGCAATCAATGCTTAGCAAGTTTATTCCTTGGAGGAATGGACCAAGCCCGCTGCAAGGCAGCAGTTGATGAGTTGAATAACAACTATGTCCTTAGGAAGGATGTGTGCCCTGCTGATGTGCCCATAGCCATAATGGTGTTGACCAATCGCAGAGGACATGGTGGATCCCGACAACGACAGGTTGAGGATCTTTCCGATGGTTTGTCCGTAGTGAGCTTTGCCCAACAAGCGCGCTCATCAGACAAGAAGAAGATGTGCTATCGGTGCAACAAGATTGGACACATCTCTGGGAACTGCCCAGCAATCCTGGATAGTCAAGAATCCAAGCGTGGTGGATCTGATGACAATGACAGCGTTGGAAGTGGCGGTGGAAAGACAGCTTGGAACTTTTCACAAGTTGAGAAGGATGTCAAGTGGCAGAAGGCAATGGATGACGATTCATTGCATTTTTAATTCATAGGAGTGTAGCTGATTCAACCTGTGAATGCATGCAGAACAGTCCGAAGACAGGATTCCATCCCTATCTCCGCAGGAGTGTGTTGGAAGATGTGTGCATCTACAACTATGGTATCTTTGAAGTTCCCACTTCAAGATCACTACAAGCAGTAGCAACAACCACACAACCATAATTTCTATTGAACTGATCTGTTTCAACAACTGGATAGATCTCTCCAACAGTCCATCTCTCATAATTTACTATGCATCAGCCACTCTTTGCTGTTTATTATGAAATGTCATCAATGGCAAATAGGCCAAACATAAGGATGGTGCTCATGAGGGTATGAACAATCAGCCTAAAAGACCAAAACAAGCCAAGTTCAGTAGCAAAGAGAGATGGTGATGAAATTGTGTCAGGCATGATAATAAAATGACTCTGAATGAGGGGCTGACTGGCATTGGAAATGGTGGCCATGGAGCATGCATGGGTGGTGGAGGAGATGAATGTTGACAATGCTGTAACCAGTAAAGCAACATGCATCACATTAGTTTCAATGCACAACAGGAATGTGTGTATCCACCTTCTGTTGAAGTTGGTTGTGCCAGTTGTGTACCTACAAAAGGGCTTCAGTGCCCAGCTATATTAGAAACCAATGCAACTACTAGGTCCCTTAGTCCAAGAACAGGACATGTGAAAATTTATAGAACATACGAGTCAGTTGGACCTTCGTTCAATGAGTGCTACAATTACTTAGTTGTCACTAACTCTATGCCATAGTAGTAGATCGAACCTAAAACCGTCCGCATTAGTATCTATTTACCAGTAGGACTGTACAAAATTGCGAGAACATTGTTCCCCATTTTCACTTTTGAGCTGCAAATACACATCCATATCCGAATCTTTGTCGTCCAACGACGACACCTCCTCGTCCAAGGAAGGTGGTAAACACACCAATGCATCTGCGACATCTTTCATGGAATTTTTTGACAAGTGATACAAGGGCATCAATCGAAAAGGTTCTTCTAAAATGTGGGAAATTTCATCCAATCCCAACATGGCATAACTCACGACCGTCGTGGTCAATATAGTTCCGACATTGTTGAGCAAGGAACTTCCTCGCAATGCCAACGGCAAAAAGAAGAGATAAAACATGAGCAGCCGTCCGGCATGAGCCGTGTAGAGGGGAGGAATGGGACTGGCGCGAATCCGTTCACAGACCATGATGCATTGGTTGAGTTGTTGTGCACAGGCATCCAGCCGTGATTGTTCACTGGTGGTCATATCCTCTTGCATGTACGCAAAAATTTGTCGCAACCGGGTACAAATGGCCACTGGTTTTTTCCGTTGATGTAAAAGAAATCGTGCGTCCGAACTCAACTTTTCGACATTGTTGTTGTTGATGCGATTGGCTTTACTGCCATTGTTGTCCGCGTCGTTTTGGCTAGAATTCTTGGATTTCAGTGAGAAGAGCGAGGATTTTATTTTGGGTGTAGTCGGCGTAGAAGTCGCCGTAGACGATGTAGCAGGTGTCGCTGACGGTAACATGCATCGAACCAAATCTTCGTCATGGCACACAATGGCTTCATATGGCAATAACGGTTGTGTCCAATTTTCATCATAATGCCTCAAGAAGTCCTTGAGGAGCCACGCAAACAGCGCCACATGTCGTGCCGCCAACAATCCGAGGCGACGATTCCGTGGATACACAATAGAGGCAATCAATTGCGCCATGTCCCGTGTATACAAGACAACTTTGCCAAAAGCCAATCGCCCTTCATTGAGACGTGATAAACCTTGATTGCTTCTCAAGGTAAGCAGACCGGCCACAAAGGTCGACACCAAGGAGAGGGGCGCCAAAGGCAAGACGGCTCGTGCGAGCAATTTGTGATGGACCGCCAAGTCGTGACTACAAAGCCAACACGCGATACAACTCCAAACGACCACCAGAGCGAGCTGAGGTGCCAATCTTCTGACGAGTCGAGACGTAGGAAAGCTGATGATATACTTCCAGTAGCGCCATCGACTGGTGTGCAAATCCCAATCGTGCTGCGACCACGAATTCGTAAAGGATGGCATGTTGATGTTACGAAATAATGTGGGCAGTGTTGGATCGCTTCCGTGGGTCTTAATTCTTTTAGAACCGTGGTAATGTCACGAGCAAATTTATCCAACGAATCTTGGGGTTTTCGTTCTCGTTTTCGGGAGGTGAATGATGCCGTGGATGTTTGTGGCGTGGGTTCAACGGATGGTTGTACTCCTCCTGAATGCCTATTGCTCAATTTCATTTGCTTTTGGGCTTTCAGCACATCTTCCAAAGCTGGTTTCGACCTCCTTTTTTTCACGCTGGGTTTCACCAGCAAGGTGGTGGTGGTCGTAACGCTGGAATTGGTAGCAGAAGCAGCTGTTGTAGAGGATGGCGTCGAGGTGCCATTCTTGATGGAGTCGGTTAAAGTGCTTATGTCGTCTGGGAGATAAAAAGAAGGAGGCAGATTCGATAATTCCAGCAAGGGAGGCAACAAAGAAGAGTTGCTGAAAGATGTCTGATAAAATGGTTGCAGCTGATCCACTTCTTCTTGTTGACTGTTTGTATAATATTGTTTCTTGTTCTTCGCGATCAAGATGGAAGATCTCTTACTAGCTGTTCTTGGGATGACACCAACATGAGACTGCCGGAGGGTAATGAAGGCATGCGTCGTCGTCTGCGAGCCAAGCAGAGCAGCAATCAGCAGTGACAGCATAGCGGGTTGTACGGTACTGCTACCAACGCTATGGCTGCTTCTTCTGTCACTGCCAATGCCGCCATGACTGCTACGGCTGCCAGTCGATGATCTTTGCCTTTTTCTTCTTCCCATCATCGTCCTTTCTGGAGCACTGCAAGTTAGTGTTTGCATTGATAGCTTATTATAAAGTGAACTTTGAGACAGACGAAGAGGGGGGGTGTTTTTTTCTTTAGTTGAAATTTTGATGTTTCAAGGAATCTGTCGGCTCAACATATGCCCTATTCAAATGTAATAGTTCAACTCCGAGATCTCTTGGGACCGGAACGATTGCAGTCTATCGAATCTACCCTAGTACTATGCTAGCTAGCTACTACTAGTTCTTACCGGGACATGACATGCAGGGGTGCCATGCAAGACTTGCGACGGCGACAACAAAAGGCGATCTAGCTCCTAGCAGTTGGCAGATTTTGACGACGATATCTTCGCTTACGAGTATTGCCTACGACAGCAACGGAAGCTGGAAGACTCCGTCCCATCAATCCTAAAGAAGGAAAATCCAAGTCAAAAGATGTTTCTAATAGTAGCTACTACGAACTACTAGCCAGTAGCTAGCTAGCTAGCTAACCACTAGCCAGTCAAGCTGGGAGCGATGATTGGTTTGTTTCTCACAGAAGGATGATGAAAGAACGACGTGGTTCACCATGACACTCGCATGCACGAATCAAAAGTTGATGAAAGCTACGTCATCTTGCCAATCCAAATAGAAATTTAAAAATTCAAATATAACGGTGCTTTACCGCTTCATTAATATAGGTGAGAAGCGAAATAAGTTCAGTCCCGTTCATGTTTGAGTCGCTCGTACCTTCGGCTTTCGATAGCATCGATACCTATAGCTAGCTAGCTAGCTAGCTAGCTAGCTAGTAGTTAGTAGCTAGCTAGCTAGCTATCTAGCTAGCACTCGTACCGGTATCTTAGATTGCTAGCAGATACAGTAATAGTACAGTGCTGCGGGCAGACCCGAATAAACATTACGTACTGTACGCTGTACCAGGCAGCTAGCAGTTAGCTCTAGCTAGCTCATACCAGCGACGATGTACCGGTATCTAGACTATTGAACAGGTCAATACAGTCATGGCGGCAGCTGCTCAGTACCATGCGGATAGGAGGCAGGCGTGCTTTTTCTCACTGCGAGTGGCGTTCGTAGCTGCTAGTCTTTCACAAAAAGTCCTGGTTGGCACTAGCTAGCTAGCTAGTAGTAGTAGAAAAGGAAGGAGGAATGAAACTGGTTTTCATTTAAAGTAAAAAGTTCATTTAAGCGCTTTCACAGAGAAAACCCGATGTTTATTTTCGAATGGATCGACGAATGCGGGATCCTGTAATAAAGGAAGCATTCATAAAACTTCCGCCATCCGTCTGTAAGCTGGGAAGCTTGCGTTGATGATGAACTCGCAAGGCATTTTGTCGTAGTTGTCGAGTCGCCGCGGGGGATGCGGACGACAAGGACGACGAAGGAATGGCGTTGGAAGAAGCATTGAAGGTTTTGGATCGTCGGGGTGGTGCGTTTCGTCGCATGGAGGCAAGCTTGCCATTCATTTCCTCGCCATCTTGCGACTTCCATTTGCGTGGCAAACGACGACGACAATCGGGTGATTGTTGTTGTTGTTGGTCTTTGGCAAAGGAAGATAAGAGATTCCCGGTGCTCTTGTGGCCGCCAGCCATGTTGCTGCTGGTTCTGAGGGCACCTTTGTTGCTACTGCTGCGGCGTCGGTTGGAACTGCTTCGACTACGACTGCGAGGACTACGAGCACTGCGAGTACTGCCGCGGGTGCTGTTGCTGTCTTGGGTGATCATACCGTCGGGGATGATCTTTCCAGAGGATGGATACATGTATTTGGCCAGTGGTGTATTGCCAGTACTTCTACTGTGGCCTTTTTGAAGAAGTTGGATGTCTTCCTCTTCTTCTTCCGCGTCTTCTTCGACCTCTGTGGCATCTTCTGCCACTTCTGAAGCATCTTCTTCTTCTTCTCCTTCGTCCATATTGACCTCTGTGGTATCATCGCCCATGAGGTCCAAAAAGGCCAAGGAATCGTCATCATCCGCCGCAAAGCTAGCAAAACTCGCGTCACAGTCGTTTTCCACCCTGTCGAGGCTGTCGTCGCATAAAAGAGTGGCAATCTCACGTTGGAGATGCTCTGTTGCAATTTTAGAAGCAACTTCAACACTGACTTTAGCAGCCACCTCGCAGTCAAGAGTAGTAGCTTCGGCTGCTCGTTTGTTCTGGGCGATTTCTTCGTCTTTGCTTTCCGAAGCTTCTTGGGCGGATGTTTGGCTTTGCTCCGAAAGGGGAGCTGTTGTATCGTCCTCGTCATCCTCAACGTGACCATGACTGCTGCCTTTTTGCGAATGCCGAAGTTGCTCCCGTTGGCGGTAGTAATATTGCGCATTGCTCATGAGCAAGGAGCTCAGTTTGTTGTCAATGTCATCGCGTTTCTGCTGCTGAACTTGAGTAGTAGAAGACGAAGAAGACTCGGTCGTAATCTCGGCCTTGTGCTTGGAGTAGTCTCGCAACAGTCGCAGACGGGATGGGGATCCGTTGGGGGTAGTACTGGTAGTACGACGGGGTGTGCGGTTGTTCTTGGGAGTCAAGTTACTAGCACCACTGCTGATACTGCTGCCTCTGCCAACACTGTGGGGGCTGATGGGTCGGTTGTTGCTTCCTTCTTCTAGTTGTTTTGCTAGTTGTTCTGCAGGTAGAAACTGCGCCTGACTGTGCAGGCTGCCACGATGAAAGATGCTCGATCGGTTGAGAAGAAAGGAACAGGATCCATCATTGCCACTGCGCATACTGCTACTACCAGTGGCAGTACCAAGATGAATGCTTTCGGTCAATCCGGAGTTGCAAGAGTTGTTTGCTACAGAGATTGTCATGTTTTTTGTTTCAGTAGTGTAAATCAAGTGAAGTGTATCGAAACTAAGCGATTACTTTATGAACACAAGGTGTAGAGAGGTTATCTCCTGCTGTCCTGCAATAGCTTCTTTTTGTGCGCATGTAATGCGGTTGTTTATTCTTGTACGAAGTATCATGGAGAACACTACGTTGTTCCAGCTACTGTAGGTTACTCACGTACTAGTACAGTGGTGATTCAACGGTGTTCCCATAGATTTCGCGTATCAACTACTCCGAGTACCGTGTTTACCGGCACGGTTAGTGTACACGTGTCGGATATGTTTATGCATCTACTTGAACCTAGTTATTCGTGGAACATGGGCACGACAATAGATGACATAGTTTTGAGTTGACGGAGGTCATTCAGTCATGCCGTATTTATTGAAAATGGCCATCATGAAGCATTGTGGGACAAAAGTAATTAACATATTCTGGTCATTGAGAAGAAAAATTCGATTTTCTTACCTTCCCCTAACTAAAATGTTATGCTTCCGTTCATGCATAACGTCGTCAACCAGCAAAACTGGTTAGACGATAGGGATGCCGGTACTGCCCGGTAGTGCAGAAGTGTCGTTCAGTCAATAGAGAACTCCTGCCCCTTCGTCCCTGTTAATTAAGATTCGTATTCGTAGAATGGCCCAATAGGCCTGATAGCCAGGATTGTGTGTCTGTTAATCAAGCATTTACCACACAGTACCGAAGGAAGGAACTCTTACTTCCACGAAGAATGTGGTATCGCGGAGTAACCGAACACAACGAGTTCAACTCACCTCGAAGTCAGACGCAGCTGTGCCGCTGGCAAGCGATCACAAGTGTGAAGAAAGCAGATTAACTGTTGCTGGAAATCAGTGTTGAGAAAGTGATGCAACTTTGTGCTGCATCATTGTTGTTCCAACTGACATGCATCATCTTGCTTGACACATGAAAAACCGGAATGACACAGGGCCAAACCTCACTTAACAACAACTGACAAACTGCATTTCCTCAAAACTGTGATGGCAGCGACAAAAAATGGTTGACAAACAAGGGAAACAACTGAGTCAACCAATGTTTCATCATGCAAGACAAGGCTCATTAATTTTTGCATTGCAATTTGAACCAAATTCTAATCAAATGCTGAAGCTAAGAACTTGATGGACTCATTGTGTTGCCTGCAATGAAAATTGTTTCTGTGAAGCCAATTGTCTTGTTTTGACAAGAAGCCACAGGTTGAAAAGGTCACATGGAAGAAATTAATTGTTTGAAAGTCATTCAGTGAGTTTTGAACATCAAAGTGCTGAGACATCAACTGTTTGAGCAACATTTTCAACTGTTTTGTTTCAAATGGTCATGCGTTTGCAAGTGTTGTGATTGAAAACTTGAAGTCCAGAAACACACGCATGGCAAAAATGAACTTTGTAATGTGCCACACATGGGGGAACAAACTGAATTGGAAAGTGTTGATAAGCGCAATTTGGCATGCCTCCAACTTGCCCAAGTTTCTCAAAATCTTTCAGTTGCATGTGGTTTGGCAAATCTTTGTGTTTGCAGTGCAACTCAGTCAGCGTGTGTCGGCATCGGGAACATTTTTTTGGGACAACTTGGCAACAGGGTCACTGATTCTTTAATCTTCCTCACTTCGGTCAAATGCTTGAAATCAGGGGAGCACAAATTTCAAAACTTGCAACAGACAAGTGTCAATCACAGTCAGGATTGTTGAGGTCTGTTGATTCAGCTGAACGATCTCTCTTTTCCGGATGACTTGATTTTCATTTCATCAAGGTCATTGTTCCACCCCATCTGTGGCAATGCAATTTTTTTTCTGGTTCATTAGGAATTGTGGATTGTCAGTGGGCCATTGATGTTGACAGAAGTGGAGTTTCCACAACAACAACATCCGCCCATGGCATGTTGTTTACGCCGCATGTTCCTTCCTTCAGAGACGCACATACGATCTCACACCGGGAACATTCCTTCATGCAGGCTCGCTCATTCGAGTTTAGGCGGGAAATCAGTGTTCGGCTAATTGGTCAGGGTTCGCGTTGGCATCCACGGGTGCAATGACTGTGACCTAACGGGTCTTGCATGTGCCAATACAGTTAGTAGTCTACCGATAGCACAGCGCACGCTATGCTCACTGGGTGTGCACAGTACTGGTACTTGTACCGGCGCAAAAAAGGATCGCCCATCACCGCAGTTCCTTGCTCGCAAAGTGAGTCTTCACACTGTCTTCACCGCGGAGTGCTTTTTTTCACGGCATAAAACACATTTTTTCTCGCCAACATTTTTCACCCACCGCACCTTCCTTCATTTCCTACATTTACAACAACCTCCAAGGATACACCCATAATCAATACAAATAGATTGATAGACTATACTAGACTCTATCATTATATATAAAACTACCAACAAAGGACCCATACACTCCTTCATTCATCATGACCATCGAAGACGCACAACAACAAGAAGGAATCCAACTCATTGATTGTGTGGACACAACCGCCGATGTTGACGTAGAAGTGGCATCCACATCCTCCTCCTCCTCGTCTTCTTCTTCTTCGCCCAAATATTCCGCACAAGACGCCATGATGCAACTGCGTCAACGCTTGAAAGCCAGACTCGAAGAAAACAATCAACTCCAAATACGGGTGGAATTATTGGAACAATCGGTCTTGCTTCACGACGAACTCGTGAACGAACGATGTCACGTCTTGGAAGACAGCTTGTTTGCCAAAGAGCAAGAATTCGCGGACCGAGAAGAGCAATTTCATCAATTGGAGACGTATATTGAACGAAAAGAACAAGCCTGGTACACAACTACCGAACAATAAAAGAAGACAGCAGCCATGCAGGTACATACAGTGTGTGCCATGGAAACGGATGGAGTCGCGCAGGTCGGAGTCGGAGTCGGTTTCTATAAAATGCTGCACTGTGTCTGCAGGACGTGCAGGCAGTTCCTTGATGGCTATTAGGAACGGTCTGGATGTGTTTTTCGCGCCTATTGTACTTCTTGCCTGCAATTTATTCATCGAGGCAGGCAAATCCACAAAAGACGAAATAGGACGGAGTTGGTTTTGCTGGCGCCATAGTATAAACATGCCCCAAGATGCACTACAACATATATCGAATACAAGAGCAAGTATTCTGTTTGCCCCGTACAATAGTCAATTAAAAAAAGGTATATAGATTACATAACCTATAGCTGGAGAGAGTAACCAACCAAGCTTTTCGATGTAGCGTAGGTAGAGAGCTTTATTGGCCCACATTCACCAGTCATGGATGGATGGATGTATTTGGAATTGGAATTTGTTCCTCGCAACCACGCTAACTACCTAGCTACTTCAGGTTTAGGTTTTCGAATTTCAATTTTAATTTATACTCTAAGCTTAGTATACAACAATCAATTCATTTTTCTATACTCTTTGTTTATGTAGCAAAATCTTTTCCTTGAGTTCTTTCAATGGCAATGGTTTGGACAGCCAGTCATCAAACCCAAGCTCCGTATAGTCGTGCTGTTTGACACTGGCCGTCAAGGCCACAATGGGCAACGTGGTGTGCCCCAAGGTTCGTAAGCGCCGAGTCGCTTCCAAACCATCCATGACGGGCATCTGAATGTCCATCAATACAAAATCAAAAGAATTGTTACTATCTTCTAGCATGTCAATGGCAACTTGTCCATTCTCGGCAATGGTCGATTGATGGCCCAAGCGCTTGAGCATATTGGCATGAGCTTTTGATTGACACGATTATCTTCAGCTACTAGAACTCTACATCCGTCAGTAACCGATTTGGAATCCTCCTTGGTTTCATCGAGGCGAGTTTTATGACTGCCATTGGACATGTCCATCATAGAGGCCCGACATGGTATTGGCGGGGTCGACACGGGCAAGGTAAACCAAAAGTCTGACCCCTGTCCCAACTGGCTCGTGACGCCAATGGCTCCTCCCATGGCTTTCACCAGAAATTGACAAATGGACAACCCCAGTCCGGTGCCACCATGTGTGTCCGAGCAATGGCCAAGTTTTCTTGTTGGTATTTTTGAAAGATCAATCCTTGATTCCGTTCGCAGATACCGTCGCCCGTGTCGGAGATGGTAACCTTGATCCAGTGTTGTTCTGACGAGGATTTGTTGATGTTGGCAGCAGCAGCAGCCATTTGGGTTACAACACGGCAAAGCCGAATGGTCTTGTGCCAGTAGCTCTTGCTGATTTAATAAGCAGCCATGAACCTGTACACTACCTCCTTGGTTTGTAAATTTCATGGCATTGGATAGCAGATTGAGCAACACCTGTCGAAAGCGGTTGGGATCTCCCAATATTCGAAAGGGAATGTCCGTCTTCCAATCCACAGTCAGGGATAGGTTCTTTTCCTCGCACCGGGCCCGGACCGCTGCCATGGAACCCTCCACCACACTCCGTGGTTCATAGGGGATGCTTTCCATCTTCATTTTCCCAGCTTCCAATTTGGAATAATCTAACGTGTCGTTGATGACTGTCATGAGACCCTGAACACTGGATTGTAACAATTTGACGTATCTTTTTTGTTCACGTGTCATGGGCTGTGGTGATTGATCCAATAAATCAATGCATCCAATCACTTGATGCAGTGGTGTTCGAATTTCGTGGGCCATAATGGCCAAGAATTCGGACTTTTGGAGGCTTGCAACTTTTTGGCCCTTAGACGGTCGGATTTGTCTTGAGCACTGAACAAAATGACGGGTTTGCCCGTAACAGGGTCGGTGGTTTTTCGAAGAGAGACACCGGACCATTCACCACCGCTGCTGTCACAAGCACTAGCGTCACTGTCACTCCGACGATGGCCGGCCTGGAGGTGAGTGGTGGTACTCCGAAGTTCCGCTTCTAGGTGAAGGACTTCTTCCGTGGTAGTTTGGATCGCCTGTAAGGCTTCTTGGGCTACTTTCGGATTGGCGAACCGACGCAGAAAGTCAGTCATCAAGGGAGGGGCGGAAGTAGCAGTAGCAGTAGCAGTAGCAGTAGCAGAAGACGCCGATGAGGCCAAAGGCTTTTCTGAAGCAGAAGATGTACTCTCTGGTCTTGTGGATGACGCCGATGCCGATTCGGATGATGATTCCCCCGGTATTTGAGCCCACCGGTTTTGAAACATGCTATTTCCGGCCATGTCAAATTGACAAACTGCCATTGGAAGATGCCGCAACATTTCCTCCGCTCGCAAGGACTTGTCCTCCAAGGACTCCTTCTCGACGGGCACGGCGTGAAACAACATACAGCAATGACCGTTCTTGCCAAATTTGTCTTTGTCACAGTCCAGCCATATCCCTGTTACAGTGACATCCACGGTCTTGGCCACGCCCTTGGGGTACATGGTCCATCGGGCTTGAACCATGCCACCGTCTTGTTCGATTTCGGCTTGTGTCATCTGCAGTTTCTTCACAGTCGAAGCGGATCGTCCTTGGGTTCGATCACGGCTACAATGCTCTTCTTGATTGGGCGAATCCCAAAATTCCAAACCGGCTTGATTCGTCCATCGATCTTTTTCATGGAGAAAATCGTAGACCCAAATGGGTTGGGCTAGAAAATCCAAGACTTGCAATTGGTTCTGCATGGACAATCTACAAATGGACCTACTACTCATGGCATGAGCATCTGCCATCTCGCTGGAGCATTGAGACGAGCAGCATCCGCTGTCGTTTCTTTGCGTTTCTGATATCATACTATGCTATATCTGTGGCAGTTTTAATCTTCTTGGCATGAATGTTGTGAAGTGGCGGTAGCACTTGTCTTCGTTTCATTTTTATGGC
>Ga0163148_10004196_pt1 | contig 15216 bp, 9 predicted proteins | sample OliLakLV19MP7P2_FD_148606 | JGI IMG/M metagenome (GOLD analysis project Ga0163148, IMG submission 148606) | Freshwater microbial mat bacterial communities from Lake Vanda, McMurdo Dry Valleys, Antarctica- Oligotrophic Lake LV.19.MP7.P2 | ecosystem: Environmental > Aquatic > Freshwater > Lake >...
GTCGGGTACCGATCGACTGCTCGGGCTGGGCTTTGGTGCCGCGCGCGGTGTTGCCTTGTGTTGCGTCGCGGTATTGGTGCTTGGCTTCACGCCGTTGCCGCAAGATCCGTGGTGGTCAGGTTCGCGCCTGCTGCCCAGTTTCACCGCAGGCGCACAATGGTTGCGCGAGTGGTTGCCGGAGGCGGTAGCCAATCAAGTGCAACTTGAACGCTTGCCAGCGCTGCCTGAACTCCCTTCCGACCCAGCGGCGCTTCCGCCACCGGGGTCTGGCTGACCGCTTCCAGGAGTCATTGATATGTGCGGCATCATCGGAATCGCCGGTCGCAGTGAAGTTGCCGCGTCCCTCTACGACGGACTCACCGTGCTGCAGCATCGTGGCCAGGACGCCGCCGGTATCGTCACCGTCGATGGCCAGCGTCTGCGCATGCACAAAGGCAATGGGCTGGTAAAAGACGTATTTGGCGAGCCGCAAATGCGCTTGCTGACCGGCCGACTCGGGATCGCGCATTGCCGCTATCCCACCACCGGCTCAGAAGGCTTGGACGAAGCGCAGCCGTTTTACGTCAACTCGCCTTACGGCATTGCGCTGGCCCACAACGGCAACTTGGTCAACACCGACGCGCTGCGTCGCGAAGTGTTCGAGCAAGATCGCCGCCACATCAATACCGAGTCGGATTCCGAAGTCCTGCTCAATGTCTTCGCCCACGAGTTGGGTGCGCAAGGCCAGCTCTCCGCCAAGGCGGCGTTTGCAGCGGTGGCCGGTGTGCATCGGCGCGCCCGTGGTGGCTACGCCGTCGTCGCCGTGGTGCTGGGATTGGGCTTGGTCGCCTTTCGCGATCCCCACGGCATTCGGCCGCTGGTGCTGGGTCGTCGCGAAGGCGCCGTCGGCATCGAGTATGCGGTGGCCTCAGAGAGTGTGGCGTTCGACTTGCTCGGCTTTCAACGCGTGCGTGACGTGCGACCTGGAGAGGCCTTGGTGATCGGCCCCGACGGCGAGCTCAGCAGCGAGATGTGTTGCGCCGAACACGCGCATGCGCCCTGCATTTTTGAATACGTGTACTTCGCCAGACCCGACTCGATGATCGAGGACGTCTCGGTGCACAAGGCGCGGATGCGCATGGGCGTGACGCTGGGCGAAAAGATTTTGCGCGAGCGCCCGGATCACGACATCGACACGGTCATTCCGATTCCTGATTCCTCGCGTGATGCCGCGTTGGAAGTCGCCAATGTGCTGGGCATCAAGTATCGCGAAGGCTTTATCAAGAATCGCTATGTCGGCCGCACCTTCATCATGCCGGGCCAGGGCGAGCGGGTGAAATCGGTGCGCCGCAAGCTGAATCCCATACCGCTGGAGTTTCGCAATCGCGTGGTGCTGCTGGTCGACGACTCCATCGTGCGCGGCACCACCTCTAAGCAGATCGTGCAAATGGCCCGCGAAGCCGGCGCGCGCAAGGTCTATCTGGCCTCCGCTGCACCGCCGGTTCGATTTCCCAATATCTACGGGATAGATATGCCGGCCGTCAGCGAGTTGATCGCCCACGGACGCAGCGTCGAACAGATCCAGGCCGAGCTCGGCTGCGACTGGTTGATCTATCAGGAATTGGACGATCTGATCGCAGCCGTGCGCGGCAAGAACGCCACACTCGGTTTTGACACGTCCTGCTTCTCGGGGGAATACATCACCGGTGGCGACGCCACTTATTTGGATAGCCTGCAAGCCAGTCGTTCTGACGACGCCAAGCAGCGGCGGCGAGCGGGTTGAGGGCGCAGTCAATGTTTGCAATCCCAGTTGCGCCTCCGTCGCCGGCCCGTTTGCAAGACGCGGCGCTAGCATGTTTGCTCGCCGACAGCGTTGAATCCAAGCTCGCCTTGAGCGAAGTGGCAGCGCGCCTCGAGGTCACGGCTGAGCCCATCGGCACTGAACCAATCCCGCTTCCGATGCCGGGCCGACCGGCAAAGCCCACCTTGGTTTCGCCTCGCGACTTGGCGCAGCGCGGATTGGGCACGCCGCTCGGCCGGGCGGCCTTCATCCACGCCATCGCTCACATCGAGTTCAACGCCATCAATCTGGCATGGGATGCGGTGTATCGCTTTCGCGGCATGCCAGTCGAGTTCTATCGCGACTGGAGTTTTGTCGCCGCCGACGAGACCCGGCATTTCTCGATGCTGAACGCACGGCTGCAATCGCTCGGTCATGCCTACGGCGATTTCGATGCTCACAACGGCTTGTGGGAGATGGCCGTGGCTACCCAGCACTCCTGCCTTGAACGTATGGCGCTGGTGCCGCGCGTGTTGGAGGCGCGCGGATTGGATGTGACGCCGGCGATGATCGAGCGTCTGCAGAGCGCCGGTGACAAACAGACCGCCGAGGTGCTGCGGGTGATCCTGCGCGAGGAAGTGGCGCATGTGGCGATCGGGTCGCGCTGGTTCGCCTGGTGTTGCGAACGCGAAGGAGTTGCTGCCGGCGCGACATTCACGCGGCTGATCGGGCAGTACGCGCGCGGTGCGCTGCGCGGACCGTTCAATCGACCCGCCCGAATCGCCGCAGGATTCAGCGAGGCCGAAATCGATGGACTTGAAGCAATGAGCGCGGCGAGCTGAAGGAGCGCCGCGCTTTCGGGCGGCTGCCGCGAGATCATGGAGGGCCGCGCTCCCGCGCGGCTGCACTTTTCGGCGGGTGCGGCACACTTTCACGCCTTCCATCGCTCCCACCAAAATCAGGTAAACGCATAACGCAACGCCGAACAAACCCAAGTGGGACGATTCTTCCAACTTGAACGTACACCTAACCACGTGCAATGCTTCACAGGTGTCGCACGGCAGAAACGTGGCGGTCGAGTGCGTCCAGTGTCGGGCGCAACCACGCCATCAGCCACTTTTTCCGCTCGCACCGATCCCGTCAGAATCCAGCTTTCGTCAGCCTGCTCTAGTCAGCTTTAGGAAATCACCATGGTCTCGACATCCCGCGTCATCAATATCGGCCTCGCCTCCTTGGCCGGTCTCGCCGCCATCGCATGGCAGCCCGCACAGGCCCAGTGCAACACCACCGCATGGACGACCGTCACCGGTGCTCCGGTTTCCGGCGGACCGGCTCAGGGCGTCCGTATTTATCAGGGCGCTTGCGGCCTGAACCCGGTCAACGGCGCTGGCGCGAGCCTCGTCGAAGAAGCCACTCGTCACTCAGCTGAAGGCGGCGGCGGCGCGCCCTTTATCGCGCGTTTCTTCTTCTACGCCGGCATCACTGGTGCCAACCCGGTCGTCTTCCGCGCATTCAGCGCTGATGTCGCTGGCACCCAGGTCATCCAAGTGACCCATAACCCGAACACCCAGAACGTCAGCTTTCTGGTGAACGGCACCACCCAGAGCACCGCAGCCAACTCGGCTACCAACGGCAAGTGGATCGAGGTCACCTTCACCTACAACGCGTCAGGCACGTTTACCGCCAATACGCGTTCGGTGTCGCCGACGGCAGTCATCACGGATATTGCTGGTTCGATCACTGCGATCAATACTGGTGCCTTGACAGTTGAGCGCGTGCAGCTTGGCAACGTAGCGAGCGGCGGCGGCACTGGCAGCACATCCATCGATGAGTACGAAGCTTCCCGTCAGGTTGGCGGAACGCCAGCCACGGCGTTGACTCCGATGTGCCGTGGTGATGTGAACAACACCACGACAATCTCGGTTGGTGATCGCGCTGCTGTGACTGCCGCCTTAGGCAACCCGCCCTCGTTCCCAGCTGCGTTCCGCCCTGATTGCAACGAGGATGGCAGCATCTCCGTTGGTGATCGGGCATGCGTCACTGCAATGCTTGCGCAGAATCCTCCCCGGACCTGTATCTGATTCCAACTGCTTTAAGGATGAAACTTATGCAAAACGCAATCGCAAAATTCACGGCCGGGGTAGTTGTGCTGGGAGCTCTGTCCGTTTCGCCAGCGTCAGCCAATGGTTGGGAAGTCTGGACTGAGAAGCAGAGCGCAGACAAAGTTACCGTCGTGGCTTCCTTCGGTGGGGATGGGTCGATCGAAGAAGCCCAGCTTGACTTGAAGGTAAGCGGGCCGTTCGAAGTACTTGAAGTAAGTACTCTGAGGAAGGGCTCGATTTGTTTCGGAAATGCTGAAAAGAATGTGCTTCGCGCCGTGCCGCCCAGTGGTGCCGGATCGGCGCTTAAAGCCGCGATGACCGACACTTGCATGTTCACTCTTCGAGTTCTGTCTCCGAAGGGCTGGAGCGCAGAGGGAATTGTAGATGTTGGCTTCAAAGAATGCGCTTCGTCCGTGAAAGGCGTCGTTGGGTGCGAGGCTAAGTTTCAAGTGGTAGAGTAGACGCGCTACTAAAATAGAAATTTGCCGCCCGTGCGCCAAAAGGCCTCGGGCGGCTTCTTGTTGAAATGCTAAATTTTGGGGAGTAACGAACATGCAGCTCAAGAGTATCCTCGCGGCGACTTTGCTCGCAGCGCTTCCTGTGGCAGGAAATGCGGCAGTATTCACTGCTGCTGTAAGTGGTGCGCCTGGTGCCTCGGTCACGTTGAACGTAACCTTCACAGGTGATGGCGCAACTGCCGAAGCCCAAGCGGATTTGGATTTCAGCAACGCCAATATCACGATCACCAACCCAGTCATTCAGAACGGTGCCACTAATTGCTTGGTGGTCAGCCCAACCCGGCTTCGGATTATTGCTCCTTCCGGTGGTTCCAATCCGTTGCCGAATGGTCCCACGACGTATTGCAGCTTCTCAGTTGCCATTGCTGCCATGGCACCTGAAGTACTTATCCCTTTCACGCTTAGTGCTCGGGAATGCTTCAATACGATGGGCGGCGATGTATCGGCGTCTTGCACCCTCGCTGCTGGCGCTGGCGTCACCGTCGCCAACCAGCCCATCCCGCGCACTTTGAGCTACAACCCGGCAGTTGGTTCAACGATTACCTTTGCGGCCGGCGCAACTCCGGGCACTTCTGCTCCGTCGCAAAACATCGCGGTGACTGCGGCCGGTACCTCGGGGTCGGCCACCCTCACCGGTTGCGCCATCACCGGCACGGGCGCCGCGAGCTTTAGCGTCGCGCCGACCAGCCTGACCTTCAACACGTCCATCTCGCAGAATTTGGTGGTGGGTTGCACCTACCCGGTCGCCAACGCTGCGGCTACGCTGACTTGCACGGAAACTGATGGCGATACCGTCGCTCCAGGTGCTGCCCGTGCGTTCCAGTTGGCTTGCCCAGCGCCGACGGTCAATCCGACCATCACCGCGAATCCGGCCTCCGGCTCGACCATCACTGTTTCCGGCGGTCTGGCTGCTACTCAGGGTCTGAGCCTCATCGATCTGTCCGCTACGGGCGGTTCGGGTGCTGGTACCACTGCAATCAGCTGCACCTCCACCGGTAACGTGCAAATCTCTGCTTCGCCGGCCACGCCGTCGGGTCAGGGACCGGTTGTCCAGAATGTAACCACGGGTCAGCCGACCGACATCCGTGTTGGCGTCCAGCTGACGGCGAATGCTCAGTCGCCCGCCGGCACGATCACCTGCACCGTAGCCGGTCAGGCTAACCTCACCTACACGGTGAATTCGCCAGCTGGTGTCACCACCGTCCCGCCGACCTTCATCCCGTCGTCGTCGACCTGGTCCGCGCTGGCTCTGCTGAGCTTGCTGGGCGTGTTTGGCCTGCTGGCCGTTGCGTTCCGCCGTCAGGCGTAAGCGATAGCAGACGAGTTCTGAGTCATAGCAGTAAACAGCAGGGGCGCTTCGGCGCCCCTGCTGCGTTTTGGGATCTGCAGTTCTAAGCGCCAGAGCACTTAAACCCTGAACATTAAGGCCCCTCTCCCTTCGGGGTGAGCAGCTGCGCTGGCGAACCATCGCTTCGCGCATCTGCGAACGCCGCCGCGCAACACGCTGGGTCTGGGGTGCGGGTTGGGGTGAGGGTTGGGGTCGGTCGGGAGTTGCTTTGAAGTAACGGTTCGCGAGGCTCAGTAAATGGTTTGAGGCAAGGGCTTAGATCGCCTATTGGCTGGCACATGGATTTGGGACGAAGGCGTACCCTCACCCCCGCCCCTTCTCCCGGGGGAGGGAGGGCAGAGGGGAGTAGCGGCGCTTCTAATGGATCGGCGGCCGACTCAGCTTCTGCGTATCTGCAACCATTCCGCGACCCGATCAGCAACCGCATCGGGCGCTCGCAGCCAGCCAAAGTGGCCCGGTGTTTCGCCGTTATGCAGCGCTTTGAGATGCTCGGAAATGGCGCTGCCAGAAGTCATTCCAGCCAGTTCGCGAGCCGCTGAAGCTGGCGCAAAACTGTCTCCATGCATACTCAGCACGAAAAGAGGAAGACGTAAGTCCGCCAGCGCGGGCCCCGCGTCCCAGCGCCGAGGTCCAAGCGCTGTCAGCCGACCACTACGGCTGAATCGCGACCACTCGCGCATCAAGCTGGCGCCCTGCCGACCTCCAAAACCCAGCCAATCGCCACGGAAAACGCCAAGCGTGTTCGCCATCGCGGTCACCAGCCATGTAAACGCATACACCTTCAATCGATACGGAAATGGATAAGCGCGATAGTGCGGGGTGGCGCTGGCGCTCAGCATGAGACTGGCGAGGGTGTCGTGCGGGTATCTTGCGGCATGCAGCAGCGCCACTTGACCGCCGAGCGAATGCCCCAGTCCGTGCAAATTCGCGTTGGGTAATTCGCGCCGTGCCAGCGCCAGCATTGCCGACGCCTCACCGTCGACCAGGTCAAGGTAACCCCAGTCCACCTCGCGCGCCGCGCGAACGGAGCTTGAGGCCATGCCTCGCCAGTCAGCGATCAGCGTGTGCACGCCTCGCGCTTGCAAGGCCATGGCCAAGCGCTGATAGGGGCGCGCGGGTGTTCCCAACGCTGGAAACACCAGCATGCAAGGTGCATCGGCGCGATCAACGCGATACAGGGTGGCCTCAGTCGTACTGTTGCCGATGGCTAGTTGGAACAGCTGAGGGGCTGCGGTGGGCGTGCTGACTGCGTTCAAATTGGCCCTGCTCCGAATACCCACTAAGGCGTTTGTCTAGCATGAGCCAACCGCGCAATTTTGCAGCTGCCATAACGCGCAGCGGCTGCTTTTGATTTGGGAGGGACGCGTTCCTGCGCAGCTGTTTTTGATCTAGGTTGACGAGCGGCGCCGCCGGAGCAGCGCCCTCCAAGAGCGGCGCCGCAGGAGCAGCGCCCTCCAAGAGCAACGCCGCAGGAGCAGCGCCCTCCAAAAGCCAAGCGTCACCTCGGAACGTGACTCTTCCTTTTCGGTTGTGCCGCGGATTGCGGCGAGGCGCAATTCGACTGGCTCTGCGCCAATGCGTTAACTGCCTTCCGAAACTCGCTCAAAGTCTGCTTTCGCCTCAGTCTTCGCCAGCGGATCGTTTGCCGCAATCGTCAACGCGGCAATGGCTTCGTCCCGCCGACCCAGCTTTTCAAGCACTAGCCCTCGTCGCCACTGCGCGACGCCTACCGACATATTCTCCGGGTATTCAGCGGCGGCGAGTAAGGCATCCAGTTGGGCCAGCCCAGCTTCAAGTTCAGTTCCCGAGAGTGCAGCCGCGCGACCCAACTGATAGCGGGCCACGGCGACATCGGCCGATGCATCGAGGCGCGATTGCCACAGCGCCCTGACGTCGCTCCAGCGCGTTTGCCGCTGCAAAAACCCCGACAACGCATAGCGTGCCCGCAGATTGTCCGGTGCGGCTTCCACGGCTTCGCGCAGGGCGGCTTCGGCGGCCTCAGGCTTCTGGTCCTTGGTTGCCAGCGCCGCGCTGCCCAGCTTGCCCCAGACAAAGTCCTGGCGTGCCATCTCTGCGACCTGCGCCTCTGCTTTTTCGCGGTCCCCGCCCAGGAAGCCCGGTGCGAACAAGTAGTACTGCATGAGGTCGTAACGCGCTTCTGTAAGCGTGGGATCCATCGCGACCGCCTTCTCGTAAGCCTCTTGCGAGCGACCTGCCCACTTGGCCTTCATCAGCAAGTTGGCCTGCATCGCCTGCATGCCGTAGGCGCGACCCGACCAGAACCAGGTTCGTGCGTCATCTGGCAATGCCTCTTGCGAGCGCTCGGCGGCATCAATAGCGGCATTCAGATCGTTGTTGCCAAGCTCGGTACGCACTTCCTGGATTGCTGCCGGCAACACGTCAGCGGCGTCTGCATGCGACGGCAAGGCAAGGCTGCAGAGGATCAGCAAGAGTGCGGAAATTGGAAGACGCAAGCGCATGGTTTGCCCGTGCTCATCGATGGATGGGGCGCCAATCTCAACCGCTCTCGACTGCATGCCGCGTGAACGGTTTGCTGCGATGGCGGCGGGTGACAATGGCCGTTGGTTTGGCATTACGCAAGCGCATGCGCAAGATCGTCCACATCGATATGGATGCCTTTTACGCATCGGTTGAGCAACGCGATGAGCCAACCCTGCGCGGGCGGCCCGTGGTGGTCGCATGGCGCGGTGCGCGTTCCGTGGTGTGTGCCGCATCCTACGAAGCGCGAAAGTTTGGCGTGCGTTCGGCGATGCCGGCGGTCCGCGCCGAGCGGTTATGCCCGCAAGCGGTTTTCGTGCCGCCGGATTTCATTCGCTATCGCGCGGTCTCGCAGCAAGTACGAGCGATATTCGCCAGACACACCGAGTTGATCGAGCCTTTGTCGCTGGATGAGGCCTATCTCGATGTCACCCAGGACCGAAACGGTTTGGGCAGTGCGACGGCGGTGGCGACGGCGATACGGGCGCAGATCAAAGAAGAGACCTCTCTGACCGCCTCTGCCGGTGTTGCCCCCAACAAGTTTCTCGCCAAGATCGCCTCGGATTGGCGCAAGCCGGATGGACTATTCGTCATTCGTCCGCCGGCGGTTATCGACTTCTTGAGCGAACTCGACGTCGGCGTGGTGCCGGGCGTGGGCAGGGTGATGACGGGCAAGTTGGCGGAGTTGGGTGTTAGAAAAGTCGGTGAACTACGCGCGTTTGGCCGTGACGGATTGACGGCTCGTTTCGGTCGTTGGGGCGTGCGTTTGCATGAGCTGTCGCTTGGAATTGACGAGCGTGCGGTTGAACCTGATCAGCCCACGCGTTCGATCTCGGCGGAGGATACGTTTCCGCAGGATTTGCGACTGGACGAACTGGAGCCGCATATCCGGACTCTCGCCGAACGTACTTGGCGGGCCACAGAGAAGCAGACCGGTCGGATCGCACGCACGGTGGTTCTGAAGCTGAAGACCGCCGACTTCCGTTTGCTGACCCGAAGTCTTACTCCGGCAATGCCGCCGTCCTCGGCCGCAGGCTTGCTAGGGTTTGCACTCGCGTTGCGCGAACGGGTAGGGCTTGCCGCGCAGACACGCTATCGATTGGTGGGCGTGGGTCTGGGCGGCTTCGTTGAGCGCGATGCAGAGCAGGCGCAGGGTGGCCTGTTTGGATTGGACTAGCCGCTGAGCGCTAAGGAGGGCCGCGCTCCCGCGCGGCTGCCTCTATTCGATGGATGACGCATCGATGCGCGGCTGCATAAGGACGCTGGCTTAAAGAGGGGCGTCGCCGCAGCGACGCCCTCCATTCCGGTCGACCTTCGAAGCTCTGGCGCCAGAATCCGCGAGCTTAGAAATCCAGCTGCAAACCCGCATACCAGGTGCGGCCGGCGGCGGGATCGATGCCATCGTTGCGGATGCGTGCGGTGTACTGCTCATCAAGCAGGTTGGTGATGCCGCCAAGCATGGTGAAACGCGAGGCGCCGAGCTGCCACTCGCCGGTCAAGTCCCACACCTGATAGGACGGCATGAACCGGGTGGCGCTGTTGCCATCATCGGCAAAGCTCTCGTCGACGAAGGTGCCGAGCAGGGCGAGTTTGCGACGTTCGCCTTGGCGATATACCAAGCCACTGCGGACCAAATAATCCGGGGCGTATTGCGGCGCATTACCGACGCGTAGTGGATTGGAGTCAGCGGTGATTTCGGCATCCAAGAGGGTGAGGTTCAGCAGTAGGTTGAGTTGCGCAGCATCGGCGTCGCTGCCTGCACCCAGCAGATCGTATTGGCCGGCGGCTTCCAAGCCACGGTATTCAATCTCGCCGATGTTGCGAAGCGGATCGGTGGCCGTGCCCGAGCCGCCAATCTTGTCGGCAAACTTGCTCAAGAACACGCTGGTATCGAACACTAGGCCGTTGTCGAGCTGCGCGCGCACACCCAAGTCCGTCTGCCACGAGCTGCCCTCTTTAAGATCGCCAGCAACGACGGTGGCGGTACTGTTGGGTACGGCCTCGGTGAAGACCGCCGGTCGATAGCTTTCCGAATAATTGAAATAGCCGCGCACGGCGGGAGTAAAGTCCCAGCTGCTGCCGATGCCGTACAGAGCGACGGTCTCGTCTATCTCGCGAGTACGCGGCGCTGCAACGGGGGTAACGAAGCTGGCGGTGACTGACTGTTTGACGCTCTCGATGCGCACGCCGGGGGTGATGCTGAACTTGCCAAATCGGAACAGATTTTCGGCATACGCCGGCAAGTATTCGACGTCACGTCGCGAGGCGATGCGCAACACGCCATCGCGGACGTCGGTGCGTGGTGAATCGGTGCGGAAATACTGCGCGCCGATGCTTAAGGCGTGTTGGCTGTCGCCACCCCAATTGCGACGGAAGCGCGTGTCGACGCCCCAGGTATCAAAATTCTGGGATTCCACATCGAAGCTATTCGCGGTGGCGCCGCTCGGACGCGTACCGAAGCCGCCGCCGCGCTCGCGGTTGCTGAAGCGGGTGTAGTCGACTACCCACGCACGCGCGCTGAACTGGCCCTGCTCGATGTCTTGTTCAAGGGTGAGTGTGGCCGCATCGCGATCCAACTCGAAGCGGTCGTTCAGACGCGAGCTTTGGTCGGGGTCGCGGTCAACGTTGAGGTCGTTGGGGCCGGCTCCGCGGTTCAAACCGCCCGGCTCACCGTGTTTTTCGCGATAGTTGCCAAGCGTCAAAAACCAGCGCCGCGGGCCGTCAGCGTCCAGCGCCAACTTGACGTAGCCAGCATCCAGTTCGACATCGCTGTTGGCGCGGCGGAAACCATCGGTCTCGCGATGGTTGTAGTAGATGTAGTAACCGACTCGGCCGCTGGTGCCATCGATGTAAGTGAAGTTGTTCCAGGTACTGTCGGCAGCAAAGGTGTTGATGCTTGAGCCGCCAAAGCTGTGCTCGAAACTTGGCCGATGAGTGACGTAGTTGAGCGCGCCGCCGGGTTGCGGGCCGTACATCAGCGAGGCACCGCCACGGATGAACTCGATGCGATCCACCGTGTCCAGCGGCGGCACGTAATAGGCCTCGGGATAGCCAAACTGATCGGCGTGAATCGGAATGCCATCCACCAGCACTTGTGTGTACTGAGTGCGATGCGGTTCCAGACCGCGGTAGCCGATGCTTAGCAGTGGCGAACTTTCTTCGCTCAAAATCAATCCCGGTGCCTGGATCAAGGCCAGCCGATAGTTGCTGCCGCTGATGCGCGGGATCGCGTCCAGATCGATCACCGTGGTTTTTTTGCCGATGTTGATCTTGCTGCCCTGCACGTCGGGCAAGAATGGGCCTTGCACGTAATGATCGGATTCGGCCTCGGCTTCAACCACGACGCCAGGCAAGGTGTCGACCGAACCAAAGGTTGCCGCGACCGAGTTGAGAGGCGCTGGCGTGGCGGCTAGGGCCGCCTGAATGGCGACAGACAGCAGGGACATACGCGGCATTCCTAGCAAAGGTTTGGAAGCGCAAATAGTCCACGAAGGCGGATACAAATGCAAGCGAGTCGCATTTGCGTTAGTGACGTCTTCAATTGATATGGGTTTTGGACGGTGCAACGGGAGGCTGCATGGAGGTTGCCGTTTCACGCATGCCGCTCAACACCGTCCGGATATCGGATAGCGCCAATCTCTTAGCCCGGCCTTTTCATGAATGCGTACGATGATCGCGCAGGACACTGATCGCACGGGGGATTCTATGAAGGAGCGGCGTATCGGGCCATACGGCCGACTGAAGAGAATTCCCTGTGCGGTCAGGAGACAAGCGAGGGCGAGCGCAATTCATGAAAAGTTTGGGTTAGGTTGTGGGAGCGCCGGAAGGCGCGATTGGATCGACTACCGCGAGCGCATCCCGTCTGCCAGCACTCCCACAGAAATAGACTTCGTGTTGCTAGCCACGGTCTACCCGCTGTCCGTCGAAGTCCGCTCGTCTTGCAAATGCACATGGTCAGCTGAATCTGGCCGCTTGCGTGGCGGCGCAAGCACCGCTAGCGTGCAGCGCTGATCCTTGGGCGGGGAATGGAAGATGAAGCGGATGGGATGGTTGCTGGCGGGGTTGTGCAGCGCGGCCTCGGCGGCGGTTGTGGAAACGGCAGCTGTCGGTGAGTCAGTCGGCGACGAGCCAGTCAACGCCCAGACCGGACTCGAATACCGCTTGATCGGCCCCAACGTAGGCGGCCGCATCACCCGCGTGTCTGGCGTTGTCGGCGACCCCTACACCTTCTATCTGGCAGCAGCACAGGGCGGCTTGTGGAAGAGCACTGACGGTGGTCATGACTGGAGGCCGATCTTCGACAAGCAGCTCACTCAATCTTTAGGTGCGCTGGCCGTTGCGCCGTCTGACCCGAACGTCATTTATGTCGGCGGTGGCGAAGCCAACATTCGCGGTAATGTGCAACCCGGCGATGGCTTGTTTGTGTCCACCGATGCCGGCAAGACCTGGACGCAAGGCTTTGCCAGCCGCGGTGCGATTGGTCACATCGATGTGCACCCGACAGACGCCAACATCGCGTTTGCAGCGGTGCTCGGCTCGCCCTTCAAAGCCAACCCCGAGCGTGGCGTGTACCGCACGCGCGACGGCGGCAAGAGCTGGCAGAACGTGCTCAAAGTCGATGCCGATACGGGCGCAAGCGATGTGTATGTGGATCGCAACAACCCGCGCATCGTCTGGGCGGGCACGTGGCAAACCCGGCGAACGCCGTGGGGCATGCAAAGTGGCGGGCCCGGTGGTGGCTTGTGGCGCTCGACCGACATGGGTGACAGCTGGACCCGTCTCAAGGCAGGCAAACATGGATTGCCCAAGGGCGACTGGGGCAAGGTCGGCGTCGCTGTGTCGCCCGCCAACAGCGAGCGCGTGTGGGCGCTGATCGAAGCCAAAGATGGCGGCTTGTTTCGCTCGGATGATGGCGGTGAGAACTTCACTCTCATCAACGCCCACTGGGTGCTGCGCCAGCGTGCCTGGTACTACACCACGGTCGAGCCCGATCCGGTTGACGCCGACACGGTGTGGTTTCCGCAAGTGAGCATGTTGAAGAGCGTCGATGGCGGCAAGACCTTGCAGGCGATGGAAGGCTTCGCGCATGGCGATCATCATGATCTATGGATTGATCCCAGCACGCCGACCCGAATGATCGGCGGCCAAGACGGCGGCGTGGATCTGACCGTTGACGGTGGCAAACACTGGCGCTCGCCTGATTTGCCGCTTGGTCAGTTCTACAACATTGACGTCGACAATCGCACGCCGTATCACGTTGGCGGGACGCTGCAGGATATGGGCACGGTCAGTGGGCCGGTGTATTCGTTAAACGCCGGCGGTAGCAGCTTGTCCGACTGGCAGTACGTCGGCGGCGGTGAGGCGGGTGATTTCCGCTATGACCTGGCGCAGGAAGGCGTGGTTTATGCGGGTGAATACGGCGGCTATCTGTCGCGCTATCGCGAAGGCAGCGGCCAATACCGCAACATCTCTGCGGCACCGGCCAATCCGTCCGGGCAGCCGCCAAAAGCGATGCAGCAGCGCTTCCAATGGACCGCGCCAGTGGAGCTTTCACCGCATGATCCAGCGACCATTTATCACGGTGCCAATGTGCTTTACCGAAGCCGCGATCGAGGCGAAACTTGGCAAATTATCAGCAGTGATCTGACCCGCAACGACAAAAGCAAGCAGGAGTGGGCGGGTGGCCCCATCACCGGCGACAACACCGGCGTCGAAATTTATTCGACGATTTTTTCGATCAGCGAATCGGCGCTCACAAAAGGCGAGTTGTGGGTGGGCAGTGATGATGGGCTGGTGCATGTCTCGCGAGACGACGGTGCCAATTGGAAAAACGTATCGCCGCGAGAATTGCCGGTTGATGCCACCGTCGACAAGTTGATCGCCTCTCGCCATCAGGCAGGGCGTGCCTACCTGGTCGCCCATCGCTATCGCTTGGGCGACGACCAGCCGATGGTGTGGGTCACCAACGATCACGGGGCGAGCTGGCGGTCGCTGGCGGCCGGGCTGCCGAAAGCAATGCCTTTGATGAGCATTGCTGAGGACGAGACCGATCCGCAGGCGCTTTACCTGGGCGGAGAACGCGCAATCCATGCCAGCGTCAATGGCGGCCAGACGTGGAGCGAAATCCAACTCAACCTGCCGCACGTGGCGGTGGTCGATATCGAAGCCAAACACGGCGATTTGATCGTCGGCACCCGTGGGCGTGCGATGTGGATGTTCGAGCACGTTGACCTGCTCAGGCAAATCCTGCAAAGCAAGCAAACGGAGCAGACGACAGCGCAGCTGGCATCGACCGCCGTCGCCACCCGCTGGCGCTCGGGCTTCCGTTGGGGCGATGCTGACGAACACAAAAACCCTGACTACGGCACACAATTGCGCTACTACTTGCCCGAGGGTTTCGAGGGCAAGTTGACGCTGCGGATTGTGAGCGAAGATGGCAGCTTGGTCCGCGAGCTTTCCAGCGTTGCCAAGCCGGCACCCAGCAGCTTGGGCGACCCCGATGGACCCAGCGAAGCACCCAAGCCTGAGCTCAGCACCAAGGCCGGTTGGAACACTGCAACTTGGGATCTGAGCCACACCGGTGCCAAGCCCCTGCTTGACGCCAAGATCGACGCCGGCGAGCCCGGGATTGGACCGCTGGCCTTGCCCGGCAGCTATCGTGCCGAACTGATCGGCGCCGCTGCGCAACCGTTAACCACCACGATCAAGGTGCGTGCTGACCCGCGTTCGCCAGCCGACCCCGCCGCACTTGCAGCGCAACTCGAATTCGCCTTGCAAGCCCGCAGCGCGCTTGATCGCGCCACCCACGGCATTGAGCTGCTCCGCGCCGCGCGCAAGCAAGCCATGGAATTGAAGGAGCGCCTGGCCGAACAAGCCGCTTACGCCAATGTGATCAGCGCCGCTGACAAAGTCATCGCCGATGCCGATCGCATCGAAGGCCTGTTGCACAACCCCGAAGCCAAAGTCGTCTACGACATCCTGCGCGGCACA
>Ga0163148_10004200_pt1 | contig 15211 bp, 13 predicted proteins | sample OliLakLV19MP7P2_FD_148606 | JGI IMG/M metagenome (GOLD analysis project Ga0163148, IMG submission 148606) | Freshwater microbial mat bacterial communities from Lake Vanda, McMurdo Dry Valleys, Antarctica- Oligotrophic Lake LV.19.MP7.P2 | ecosystem: Environmental > Aquatic > Freshwater > Lake >...
GCCGGATGATGTGCGTAATCATCATAAAGCATGACACCGTTTGAAAGTTTACCCTTAAATTCAAATCTTCTCCATGTGCCAGGAAAGTTCATGAGGGCTTTTTCTACTTCCTCTTTTTCTATGCCAATAATATCCCCCACTGCGGCAGCACAAGCGGCGTCTTTCTTGTTGTGAATTCCTGGAATTTTTAATTTCAAGTTTGGATTAAAAAATTCTTGATAGTCTATCACCTTTGCAGATATTCCACTTACAACATCTTTTATGTTTTTATCATTCGGGTCGCAAACAATAAAACCAGTTTCTGGAACTTTTAAGGCAAGCTCACGGAATGCACTTTTTATATCTTCTATGTCTTTATAGTAATCAAGATGGTCGACATCAATATTAGTAATGATTAGGATTGTCGGATTAATATTAAGGAAAGACCTCCTATATTCACAAGCCTCGACTACAAAGTATTCATTCTTATCCTCTGGCCACAAGTCGGACTTGTGGCTGATTAGAAAATTACTTTTGTTCCCTTCTTTATCCTTCATTAAACTTCCAATAATAACATTCAAGTCTTTCCCATTTTCTAAAAGAATACTAGCTATCATGCCGGTAGTTGTAGTCTTACCATGAGTGCCTGAAATAGCGATAGTGTACTTGCCTTTTGTGACAACGTGGAGCATTTCTGGATACGATTTCACAAATATTTTCCCTTCATCTTTCAGAGATTTGAGTTTACTAAATAGTTCGGGGTCATAGTTCTCTATCGCAATAGTGTAAACTATCAAATCTACGTCTTTAGGTATAACATCATATGACTGACCTATCACAATATCAGCTCCAGCTTTTTTTAATTCAGAAATAATATCCGAATCTTGCATATCTTGTCCTGTCACTTTCTTCCTCTCATGAAGCATCATCCTCGCCACTGCCGAAATACCAATACCTCCGATACCTATAAAGTGAACGTGTTTGATTGTAGATAAATTTAATTCCATATTATTTTAGATTCTTAATTATTTTTACAAATTGGTCGTTACGGTCGTATTCATTTGTGAACATTCCGAATGATGCAAATGCAGGTGAAAAAAGAAGATAATCGTGTTTTTGTGATTGGTTCATTGCTATTTTAACAGCTTCTTTTAAATTTTTTACTACAAAAATATTTTTTGTGAGAAGTTTTGAATTCTTTATTAGTTTATCGGTGCCTGTACCCGACAATAAAATAAGCGCTTTGCAGTATTTATTTATCATTTCAGTAAATATTTTTGTATCAAGATTCTTATCTGCCCCACCTGATATTAAAACAATATTTTTACCTAAAGATTTCTTATCTGGAATATCACCAAGAGCTCGAATACCTGCAATTGTCGCCTCTGGTGTTGTTGCATTGTTGTCATTATAAATTTTTATACCTTTATATGTTCGCAAATACTGTAGTCTGCCCTCTACGCCCTTAAACTTCTTCACCGCCTGTCTGATTTTTGCAAGTGGTATACCCAACTGTTCTGCAACAGCTACTGCACACGCAAGGTTCGCCCTCTGATGCTCGCCAGGAACGATGAAATCAAAATCTGACACATCTCCTTGTTTCGCAACGATAACATCACTCTTAATGTCTTTAGATAACATCTTTTTAACTTCTGGTAGAACAATAAGTACATCATTCTTATTTTGAAATTTAAAAATATTCGCCTTATCATCAAAGTACTTTTCCAAATCGTTCTTGTAATAATTCATATGATCAGGCATGAATGTTGTAAATACTGAGATGTGCGGAGATATTTTTGTATCACCAAATCCCTGTAACTGCCATGAATCAAGTTCGCACACCAACACATCACCTGCTTTTATTTTCTGAAGCAATGGCAGTGTTGCCACCCCGCGAACATTACCACCCAAATACACATCTCTATTAAGTAACTTTTTGTTAGTATTTAGAATTTCATAAATCAACGCAATCGTCATCGACTTGCCTCGTGTCCCAGTGACTCCCACGATCATAACTTCTGGCGCACATTTTGCAAAAAGTGAAACGTCCATTTCTATGGGAATATTATTTTTCTTTGCTTCAGCTATATACACAGAATCAAGTGGCACCCCTGCAGCTTTCATGACCATATCTCTACCCCTGAAATCTTCCAGCCTGTGTTCACCCAGAACATACATAATATTCTTGAATTTTGCGAGCTTCTTTAGAGAGCTAGCAAGTTGTTCTTTTGTCTTCAAATCAGTCACTATCAAATCCGCACCACATTCTGCCAAGAATTTCGTATATCCAATCCCCCTTCCAAGCAACCCCAACCCCATGACTGTGATTTTCTTATCTTTAAATTGTTGTTTGTAATTTTTCATTTTATTTATACTCATAGTAAGCGATAGCATAGGTTGAGTATATTATATAATTTCTTGCTGATAACACTGCTCACAATACACTATTTCAGGACTATCGGGTGAATAATTAGTCTTGATATCTTTATTGCAGTGCGCACATTTTCGATCCCAGAATTTATATGGCCCACGACGAAGAATTCTATCTTGGTGTCGACAGTAGAAACACTGGCGAGGGATTGGTAACTTCATTTTTTTGTAGAATAATAATTCTTGTTCTATAATTCTATAATTTCTTTGGCAAGAAATACATCTTAATACTTCTTTTATTATATTATCTTTAATCTCTGTTATATTGTCTTCGATTTGTTCTGGTAGCAAAGTCTCTTTACTTCGAGTAATCTGGATATCATCTTCCCAACGGAAACCGAATTTTAGAGCATCTTCTTTAGTGAGTGGAAGGTTATCCTGAGCAATACATTCATTGTAAGCGAAAGGTGCGAGCTCGGGTGGCATCATCAAGCCGTGGATACCTTTATCTGTAAGTTCTTTCACAATATGATTTTTCAATTTCTCGTATTCTTCTTTTGTGTACTGTTTATTTAAAATACAATATTCCTTTTTCCTCAATCCATCACAACCAATAATATTGTTAGACATACAGTCAAAACAATAAGCTGCATCTCGACAATCATCCAACTTAAAAGATCCTATAATCTTGCTAGAACTTCCGGTACCAACACATTCTAAAAGCATTTCACCTCTATATCCATAACCTATTGTGCCGATAGAATCTTTAATAGATTTACTAGAGAATATATATTTACAATTTTCCCCACCAACTACTTCAAAAGAATTTTTAACATCTTTCGTCTCAAAAAGATAATCTCCAGTAGAATTTATATTTTTTATATTATTATTTTCACGGACAGGAAAAGACAAACTATGTTTTTTAAATTTATTTTTATGAAATTCATACTGGCTATAACTTCCTAGAATTTCCTTTAGTCTCGTATTATATTCTTCTTTACTTAGCTGCTCATTGTACCAATGATAACTTTTATTTCTTAAATTTACACAACCAAAACAGCTAGTACAACCAGAACAATTCAACATAAAATGTGAATCCACACATCCGATGACATTCTTACTGTTAGTGATTTGCGAGGATTGCTGAACATTTACAGAATTGTAACACTGGTCCAATTTAGTACCAAAATAAACATCACAGACTTCTATACAATCTTTAACACCACGAGAGTACATTGAATCTTCTGCTGGCCCAGCATTAAAAAGCATATAACAATTTTTCAAAGCACCAGCAACGTTTGTAAAATCGCTATTTATATTTACACCGATAGCAACAGTATTAATCATTTGCACTTTTGGAACTTTTAATAATAGCTCTTTTAATTGATCAAAGAATAGCCTAGATACATCATAGTCTAAAGCGTAATCTGTGGCATCCCATTTATCAGAACGATAACATTGATAACAATATATAGTGTATGGGGATTTGGGATTGTAAATTGTTATTACACCCTCTCCGCACATATGGCACTTACGCCCAGAATACAAAGACATTTCATTACGCCAAACTGCTCGCATTTTGAAACGACAATCAGGACAGACCATAGGCACGCAAACTTTCATCTTTTCATAGAAAGAAAAGTCATTATCATCTAGAGTAAACTCTTGTGCACATTTATTGCATTGTCTCTTTTCTGTTCTCATTATTTTAAAAAATTATTTAGTTCTTCTAGGTCATCAAAATGATTTTTAACACCATTTACCTCTTGGTAATTCTCGTGACCCTTGCCGGCTAGTAGTATATAGTCACCCGACTGTGCTAACTCGCAAGCTTTCTGTATTGCTTCATGTCTATCAGATATTCTATAAACTTTTTTCTGTTGAATATTTTCAGCATAGTGAAGTTTTTCATATCCTTCTGGTAATCCCACCACCATATCATCTAAAATACTTTCTGGATTTTCAGTACGGGGATTGTCGGAAGTTAGGATTAAAATGTCGCTCATATCATAGCCAATTTTTGCCATTATGGGCCTTTTACTTTTATCTCTATCTCCACCGCAACCAAAAACAGAAATTATACGCCCAAACCTGCGGATACCTGGTATCCGCAGGTTTTGCGGATACCAGGTATCCGCAACTTTGGGCTCTCGTAAACCATTCGCAGTTTTAAGCACATTCTCGAGAGCATCCGGAGTATGGGCGTAATCCACAACTCCAACAACGCCATTTTCACCTTTCACATATTGGAATCTTCCAGCTACAGGCTCAAGCTTCTTTATTTCACTTCTGACAAGTCCCCTATCTTCGTCAAGCAATACGGAGGCAGCATAGATAGCTAAAATATTATATTGATTAAACTCTCCTATAAGCTTTGTCTCTAGACGTTCGTCAAAGTCTGCCTCTTTTTTAAATCCGTAGAAATACTTTTTTGCTTTTGTCTCAGAAATAATATAATCACCATTTTCATCATCTATATTTGAAAGAGCAAAAGTATCAACAGTTAACGTGTCAAAAAACATTTTCTTTGCATCACGATAATTCTCTATAGTTTTATGATAATCTAGGTGGTCTAGTGTAAGATTTGTAAATATTCCTCCAGCAAAGATCAATCCGGCAACTCGCTTTTCTGATACAGAGTGAGAACTGACTTCCATAAAACAATAATTACACTCAGCATCCACCATTTCTTTAAGTAGTTTATTTAAAGTTACAGGGTCGGGGGTTGTTCTTTCTGTTTCAAAAGATTTATCATTAATCTTATTTACAACAGTACCAATCATTCCAGCCCTATGGCCAATATTTAAAAAAAGTTGATGAAGAAGTGTGACGACAGTCGTCTTGCCATTCGTACCAGTAACACCAATAAGTTTCAAACTCTCTGATGGATGGTCATAAAAGGCACTTGCAATTAGACCTATAGTCTCGTGACTATCGACTACTTTTACGTAAGTTACACCATCTTTATATTCATCTAAATCATTCTGGTGAATAATCACCGTTGCGCCTTTTTCTATAGAATCTTCTATGTATTTATGTCCATCGGTCAAAGTACCAACAAGTGCAACAAACAAAGCACCCTTTTCTATTGTTTTAGAATTTAAAGATACAGAGCTGATAAATACATCAAGATCACCCTTTAATTCTAATATTGTAATGTCTTTGAGAAGTTCTCTTAAATTTTTCATATTAATTTGCTAACCATTCTTGATACTTAGTAATAATTTGTTCTGAAACTTGCTCGAGGGGAGTTTTTGAAGTATCAACAACTAAATCAAAATTTTCTGGCATCATATAATTATTTATATTATATAACTCCTTATATCTTTTTGTTTCACTCTCAAGTCTTATGGATATTGATTCGACGATACTTTCTACAGTATTAAAACCCTCACGAGATTCTTTATGACGATTAGGGTTTACTTTTGCATCTTCTAAAATTCTGTTTGCTGCAATGATTGGATCAAGTTTAAGAAAAACCTTAAAAGATTCTGGGATAAAATGAAATCCTAAACGTGAATCCATAACAACATTTTCACTTCTGCCTATTTCTCGAGAATAATCATCTATCTCTATGTCTATGGATGAATCCGTCTCCCCAATTTTATTTAAATCGTTTAAGGTTAGTCCTCTTTTTTCGGCCATAGATCGCATAAAGTTACCAGTTGAAGCATGCTTGTATTTAAGTAATTCTGCAACTCTTTTTGCTGTTGAAGATTTACCACTACCAAGAGAGCCAGTAATGGTGATGATATGTTTCTTTTGCATGTGTACAGTTTATCATAAAAGTGGTCAAATAAAAACCCTTGTGCTATAGTGCTTTTATGAAGATACTTTCAATCGAGACCTCTTGCGACGACACATGCGTTTCCATCCTAGAAGTGAAAGAATTAAAGAATAGTACTTCTTTTAAAATACTCTCTAGTGTCATTCAATCTCAAACAGATATCCATACTAAATATGGTGGGGTATACCCCTCCATGGCCAAACGTGAGCATATGAAAAACATAGGGCCAATGTACGAACTCGCAATGAAAGAAGCTAAGAATCCTAAAATAGATGCTGTCGCTGTGACAGTGGGCCCTGGTCTTGAGCCAGCACTTTGGGTTGGTATCGTATTCGCAGAAGAACTTGCTCTCAAACTAAAAGTGCCAATAATCTCAGTGAACCATATGGAAGGTCATATATTCTCTATCTTTCCAAACAAAACTAAGTTATTCAAAGTAAAAAATGATGAGAAGAATTTTCCAACTCTTTCTCTTCTTGTTTCAGGAGGACACACGGAGTTAGTATTGGCAAAAAGTTGGATGAAATATAAGATTATAGGTGCTACACGTGACGACGCTGCCGGTGAAGCTTTCGATAAGGTCGCTCGTATGCTCGGGCTTCCCTATCCTGGCGGACCAGAGATTTCAAGATTGGCGGAAAAGGAGAGAGAGACCTCAGCGGAATCCTCTCCTTATAAAGGAGAGGGGCAAATGCCGATTGTATTGCCCCGCCCAATGATTCATTCTAAAGATTATGATTTTTCTTTTTCTGGACTTAAAACAGCTGTGCTTTATATGATTCGTGATTTAGAAAAAGATGGAAGTAAAATTACTTATGAAATAAAAGCTAAAATCGCTAAAGAATTTGAAGACGCCGCAGTGGAAGCATTAGTACATAAAACGATTAAAGCAATAAAAGAACACAAAATTAAAACTCTTATTGTGGGGGGTGGAGTATCTGCTAATAAGCATTTACAAAATTCTTTAAGCGAAAAAATTAAAGAACTAAAGACTAAAATTAAAGTTCATTTTCCAACTAGAGGCCTTTCTACCGATAACGCTATCATGATAGCTATAGCTGGATATTTTCAATATAAAAAGAAAAAAGTAACTAAGAACTCTAAGAAATTGAAAGCTGTCGGTAATCTATCGCTATAAAATCTTCCCCATAAATTACGCTATAGCGTAATTTATGGGGAAGATTTTTAAATTTATATTTGGTTAAAACATAAAAAATATGATATATTTTAATTATGAATGTGGCAAAACCAAACATTGACCCGAAACTATTAAAGCCTTATGATCCATCTTCTACAGAGGATCGTATTTATAAACTATGGGAAGATAGTGGATTTTTTAACCCGGATATGAACACTGACCCAAGTGCTAAACCTTTTACTTTAATAATGCCCCCCACTAATGCTAATGGCTCACTTCATGCTGGTCATGGTTTAGTGATGACCATTGAGGATATAATGATCCGCTATAAAAGAATGCAAGGTTTCAAGACACTATGGCTTCCTGGTCTTGATCATGCTGGATTTGAAACACAAGTTGTATATGAAAAAAAACTTGAAAAAGAAGGGAGAACAAGGTTTGGAATGGATAGAGATGAACTTTACAAAGAAATATTAGATTTTACTCTTATTAACTCCACAAATATAAAATCCCAAATAAAGAAAATGGGGGCTTCTTGTGATTGGTCACGAGAAAAATTCACTTTAGATGATGACATCGTGAAAATAGTACACCAGACATTTAAGAAAATGTATGATGATAATTTAATATATAGAGGTAACAGAATAGTAAGTTGGTGTTCAAAACATCAGACTTCATTTTCAGATTTAGAAATAAAAGACGAAGAAAAAGTAGAGCAATATTATTATTTACAATATGGACCATTCATAATCTCTACATCAAGACCAGAAACAAAATTTGGTGATAAATATGTAACAATGCATCCCGATGATACTCGTTACAGTGAATATAAGGATGGTCAGAAAATTAATTTAGAATGGATTAATGGACCAATAACAGCCACTATAATAAAAGATCCTGTTGTAGATATGGAGTTTGGAACTGGTGTTATGACAATCACTCCATGGCATGATCCAGTAGACTTTGGCATTGCGGAAAGGCACAACTTGGACAAAGAGCAAATTATTGATGAAAGGGGTAAATTGCTAGAAGTGGCAGGAGAGTTCGCTGGTTTACATATAACTAAAGCTAGACCCTTGGTAATTGAAAAACTTCAAACAAAGGGACTGGTTGTTAAAGTTGATGAAAAATATAAACACGTGGTACATACGTGTTACAAATGTGGGACTATTATTGAGCCACAAATAAAAAATCAGTGGTTTGTAAAAATGAAACCCTTAGCAGAAAAAGCATTAGAGAAAATAAATAGTGGGGGGATAAAATATATTCCAGAACATTATAAAAAAATCACTAATCATTGGTTAGAGAATATAATGGATTGGAATATTTCCCGACAAATTGTCTGGGGTATACCTATACCAGCAAAAATATGTACCAAGTGCGGAGCCGGCATGGCTGATATTGATAATAATATTTTGAAATGCATAAAATGTGAAGGAGAAGTTAAACAAGATACTGACACGTTTGATACTTGGTTTTCGTCCAGTCAGTGGCCATTTGCTTCTTTAGGATATCCAAACTCAAAAGACTTTAAATTCTTCTACCCTACTGATGTAATGGAAACTGCTGGAGAAATAATATTCTTCTGGGTTAGCCGTATGATAATGCTTGGACTTTATATTACAGGAGAAGTTCCATTCAAAACTGTTTACTTACATGGACTTGTTTTGGATGCTAAGGGTCAAAAAATGAGTAAGAGTAAAGGAAATGTTATTGATCCAATGATATTAACTGAAAAATACGGAACTGACGCTTTCCGTATTGGAATGGTTATTGGTAATACTCCTGGAACATCACTTGCTCTTTCAGAAGATAAAATAAGAGCTTATAAAAACTTTGCCAATAAGATATGGAACATAACCCGTTTCGTGTTATCAAGCACAGAAGAATGGAATGGATTAGAACCTGAAGTTTTGGAAGAAAAGGATAAAATAATAATAAACCAATTCCACAATACAGTAAAAGATGTTACTCTGGATATGGATAATTTTAGATTTTATATGGCGGCTGAGAAAATATATCATTATATTTGGCATACTTTTGCTGATGAAGTTATAGAGGGTTCGAAAGAAAAAATGCAGAGTGATAATTCAAGTATTATTTCTTCCTCACAATATACACTTAGATACATACTTGATAACTCCCTAAAACTTCTTCACCCTTTCATGCCATTCGTTACAGAAGAAATATGGAGCTTGCTAGATATTCCAGACAAAAACTTATTAATAGTAACTAAGTGGCCCCAAATAAATGATTGAAATATTTAAAGATCCAAAAACACTTATTTATGCTGTTCTGGGAGGAGTGGTACCAGCAATATTCTGGCTTTGGTTCTGGCTTAAAGAAGAAGATGAAAACGACAGAGAGCCAACAGGTTTAGTTATTGCTTCGTTCGTAATGGGGGCTTTAATGGTTTTTGTCGCGGTAGTACTTGAAAAATACTCAATAAAATTTATCTCAGACACTACAACTCGAATTATCGTCTGGGCAACCATTGAAGAAATATTGAAACTGTCTGCTATTTCTCTAGTACTTATTAATACTAAGAAGATAATAAGTGAACCCATAGACTATCCTATGTATTTCATAGCATGCGCACTAGGCTTCGCAGCTTTGGAGAATTTTATGTATTTAATACAGCCCCTCACAGTAAGTGGAACAGTTGTTGGAATGCTTACTGGAAATTTACGCTTCCTCGGCTCAACATTACTTCATGCAATTGCGACTAGTATTATGGGTAGCGCACTTGGTTTAACTTTTTTCTTAAGAAAATACAAGCCTCTTTACCTTATTGTCGGAATTATACTCGCCATCTCCTTGCATAGTGTCTTTAATTTTTTTATAATGAAAGGAAGCGGTGAAAACTTCCTTTCTGTTTTTGGATTCTTGTGGGTAATCGCGATTATTAACATACTAATTTTTGAAAAATTAAAGCGCATGGGAAATACTGTTTCCCTTGTGCAAATATAAATACATATGTCAAAAAAATCATTTTTTGAGCGCATTACAGGAAGTATTCGTTTACAAGACGAAGAAGATGAGGGTGAAATGCTTTTGTCTAATAAAATTTCAAGGTCCTCAATTTTAGAAAACAGTAGAGCTTCCTTGTCAGAAAATAGTATCAAAGAATCTACTTGGGAACAAGAAGCAGAATTGGCAGTTGATGTATATCAAACTTCCGGGGAAATCATTATGCAAACTATGGTTGCTGGTGTATTACCTGAAAATCTTTCTATTACTATCACTCGAGATATGGTAACTATTCGTGGTAAGCGTGAAGAAAATCGTTCTATAAATCAAGATAATTATTTCGTACAAGAACTTTACTGGGGTAGCTTCTCTCGAGTAATCTCACTCCCAGAAGAAGTTAACCCTGAAGAAGCAGAGGCATTAGAAAAACATGGCTTGTTAATAATAAAACTTCCAAAAATAAACAAAAATAAAGAGACTAATCTAAAGATTAGATCTATCTAGTTAAATAATTTGTGCTCAGGACCAGAGTTGAACTGGTGACCTATCCCTCTTCAGGGGAGCGCTCTACCAACTGAGCTACCTGAGCAAAACTTACGTATACCTACCAAAACAGCTACCTGAGCATGGAAAAATTTTAAAAAACTATTGATTTATATTTTTCAAATCTTCCTGTAACTTGCTTACATCCAAGCTTTTTATTATATCTTGTATATTGGTCGCACCGCCGGCACCACCACTGTAAAGGTTTAATAAAGAACTTAAATATGGTTGCAAGAAGAAGTAAGACCCGAATAATGACAACATTATAATACTCCAATAGAAAATCCTATAAGCCAATGCCCATCTTTGAGCATTAACCAGCTTATAAAGCATTTTATTGTTTTCACGAGCTAATATAATATTCTCATTTAAAAGCTGTCTTATCTCTTGTTCCATTCCAATTACTTTAACATATTAAGGCTAAAAACGAAAGTGTGTGTCCACCCTGAGTATGTCAAATGTGCCCTCGGTACGAATCGAACGTGCATCTATTCCTTAGGACGGAACTGTTCTATCCATTGAACTACGAGGGCAAGAGTAGAGTACTACTCTTTAATATCTAACAACTCTGAAATTTTTGACTTATTAAAACCAATTATTACTTGATTGCCGATAACTATAACTGGAACACCCATCTGGCCACTTTTCTCTAGCATTTCTTTCCTTTTTGCTTGATCAGCACCTACATCAAAATCTTCAAACTCTACACCCTTCTCTTTGAAAAAGTCCTTTGCCATATGGCAAAAGTGACATGATTGTGTGCTATAAACAGTAACTTTATTCATAATATTTTTACCGTAAACGGTGTTATTTAAATAATCTACACTCTATTATAACATACTGTGCAAGTACTAAAAACTCACTATTACATATTATTTTGTGCGGAATAGGAGAATCGAACTCCTGCCCAATGCTTGGGAAGCACTAGTTCTACCACTAAACTAATTCCGCTTAAAAACCTTCTTAACAAATGCCCAAAAACCTTCTTCTTTTGTAACGGGAGCGAGATTAATTGACTGACTCTGCTCATCTACAATTATTACGACACTCTCCCCCACTTTAGCCACCTGATATTTATCACGAATTGACTCTTCAATACCCTCTTCGGTGCTAAGTTTATTTATATTATTTGTAAGCTCACCCTCTCGCTTACGCAAAGCATCCACAGTCTCCATTTGTAGAGCTTTTTTCTTACTCACTTCTCTATTTTTCTGTATTAAACCAAACATATTATAGGCAAATAATACTATTACACAAAAAATAACTACCAAGGATAAAGGTGAGTGCCAAAACTTTTGTCCATTTTTCTTCTTGAATTCTGCCATATTTTCTGCTATGATTATAACATGATTTTCAACGCACGAAATAAGAAAAGGATGGAGAAAGTTTTTGCAGTTATTTCAATTCTTGTCATATTGAGCATGATATTGCTTTATATGCCTATTTTTAATTAAACCGATTAAAACTAGTTATCACCACTTTGCATCATTTTCATAAAGACATCATGAGAGATGTTTATTTTTCCACTTGCAGCCATACGCTTTTTACCTTTCTTCTGTTTTTCACGAAGCTTCATTTTACGAGTTATATCCCCTCCATACATATGCTGAGTAACGTCTTTTCTAAATCCCGACATAGACTCACTAGCAATTATACGACCCAAGGCCTTAGCCTGGATTTTAAAAGCAAACTGTTGACGAGGGATAATTTTCTGTAATTTTTCTACTTGATACCTACCTTCTTCTTCAACTCTCTTTCTAGACACGACCCTGGTGAAAGCGGGCATCACTTCATCGGCCACAATAATATCAAGTCTGACTACATCGGCGAGTTTATACTCGCCTATTTCGTATGATATAGAAGCATAGCCAGAGGTAAGACTTTTCATATCATCAAAAAAGTTACGCATGAGCTCACGAAGAGGCATTTGAAGCTCTATAGCAGAACGATTGTCCCCAAAGTTTTCAGTTGTTTCGACTTCTCCCTCATGCTCGTAGAGGAACGGCATTAGTAAACTCACAAAACGAGATGGGGAAATAATTTTAACTTTAACCCATGGCTCAAGTATATTTAATATAGTCCCATCATCAGGGAAAAGGTGTGGGGAGTAGATGACCTCCTCTTTCCCACTACGTAAGACAACTTTGTAAGTTATAGAAGGCATTGTCACCACAAGCTCGAGGTCGAACTCTCTATATAGTCTTTCTGTAATGATTTCCATATGTAACATCCCAAGAAAACCACATCTATAACCCCTTCCAAGGGCACCCGAAGACTCTTCCTCGTACGAGAAAGATGAATCGGATAGACGGAGAGTAGCAAGCGCACTTTTAAGATCATTAAAATCATCTTGACTCTCGGGGTATATGGAAGCCCAAACAACAGGCCTTGGATTCATATATCCAGGAAGAGGCGCACTCGGATTATTGGCGTATGTGATAGTATCTCCAACAGACGCAATACCAGGCTTTTTAATACCTGTAACAATGTAACCTATCTCGCCAGTACCAATACTTTCTCTTTCCATCTCTTCTGGAGAAAAAGTTCCAACTTCAAGTGCGATAAATTTCTCTTTTGATACAGCGAAAAGTAATTTCTCTCCCTTCTTAAATTCTCCTCCAATAATTCGAACATAAACGATAACCCCCCTATGGTTGTCATATTTGAAATCAAAAACAAGCGCTTGGGTACTTCCTTCATGCTGAAAGTTGCGGATACCAGGTATTGGCAACGTCTGCGAATACCTGGTATCCGCAACTTTCGGTGGTGGAATTCTTTTAACTACTTCTTCAAGTAACTCGGGCACACCTTCTCCTGTCCTACCAGAAACCAAGAGTACAGTATCAGGATCAACATTAAGTAAAAGAGCTAATTCCATTTTCACTTCATCGACTAATGCAAGTGGTGAATCTACTTTTGAAATAACGGGAATAATCACAAGTAGAGAATCACGAGCCATCTGTAATGTCGTCAAAGTCTGAGCTTGTACGCCTTGAGTGGCATCGACAAGCAAAATGGAACCCTCGACAGCTTTGAGTGCACGCGAAACCTCATAAGAGAAATCTATATGCCCGGGAGTATCTATAAGGTTTAGAATATAATTTTGATTTAGGGATGTATACTCCATCCTGACAGGCTGCATCTTTATAGTGATACCTCTTTCACGTTCAAGCTCCATAGAATCAAGCACTTGGTCTTTCATTTTACGCTTCTCAATTGTGCCCGTGATTTCAATCATACGGTCAGCCAAAGTACTTTTACCATGATCAATGTGGGCAATAATCGAAAAGTTTCTAATATGTTTTATCTCCATAACAGTATACTAGCAAAAAAAGCTTTAAATTAAAAGGAATTACAACTCCTTCTGTTCTGGAGCAACAACACGACTCTTCCAGAATTTATGGTTTAATGTTTCAAAAAGATCTTGCAATTCGCTATTTTTCATCAAATACAAAACTAAGACTCCACAGCCAATTCCGATAATTCCAGAGAAAAATCCTTGAGAGAAGATTCCTAAGGTGGTGGTAAGATTAAAAATATTATCAAATATTGAAAGCAAGAAATAAGAAACAACTCCCATCACTAGAGCGCCAGCTGCGCTTTGGATAAAAGTTTTAAATATTTTTGAAGAACTAGAATTAAGCCCGGATTTAAGGAAATCTTTTCGGCATTATTGTTCCAGGGACATCAACAACCCGAAGTATTATTTCTAATTCTAATAAAGTATTAGGATAATTTTTGAAAATAAAAATAAACAAATAAGCAAAAAATATAACTGCTAAGGAGGAAAATACGTTTATTATTAAGGGTTTTTTAGTATTACCAGTAGCATAATAACCCCGTGTAAATAGAAAAACTAAACCCTGAGTTGTAAGAGAGACCATAAAGAAAGCAACAGCGGCGGCAGTCAAGCGAGTATCAGTCCAAGAAAAAGTGTGAGAGCCTAGAGCCACTCTTATAATCTGGGCGCGAATAATTATAATGAGCGTCATAATTGGCAACGACCAGAAAATAATTTGACGGGCAGTAGAAGTTATATAATCTATAAATTTGCCCATATCTCTCATAGAGAAAGATTGTACCAACATTGGAAAGGCGGCGACAGAATATGAGATACCAATAACACCGGCGGGAACAGACTGAAGGTTATAAGAGAAAGTGAAAAGAGAAATCGAGCCAGACTTAAGAGTGGAAGCTATGGAGATCAGAAACATGAAAGCAAGTGAGTTTGCTGAGAGGGCAATGGTTCTAGGTCCAGAGAGCTTAACCACCTCCCATATTTCAACCCAAGGAACACGATTGGTGAATTTGGGAAAGAAATTGTGAGAAATAATTACAGGTATCTGTATAAGTAAGTGAAAAAGTGCCCCAAGTATAACTCCGACACCGAGACCATAAACACCAAAATGTGGATAGAGTAAAAA
>Ga0163148_10004205_pt1 | contig 15185 bp, 15 predicted proteins | sample OliLakLV19MP7P2_FD_148606 | JGI IMG/M metagenome (GOLD analysis project Ga0163148, IMG submission 148606) | Freshwater microbial mat bacterial communities from Lake Vanda, McMurdo Dry Valleys, Antarctica- Oligotrophic Lake LV.19.MP7.P2 | ecosystem: Environmental > Aquatic > Freshwater > Lake >...
ATATGGTGGTGGTGGTGGTGGTGGTGGTTCTTTTACAGATGAAATAGGGTGTACTTTTAGTGATGTAGCGGGAAACATAGAAGGTTTTGTTCAAGGTGACTTTACTCAAGGAGGATGGGATGGTTTTTTTAAGGTAACTCAAAATAGAAATAATAATCCTTATGGAGCCTACCTTTCAGCAAAATCTGCTTTAGATATAAAAATTTCCAGCGCACAAGGAACAGAGCGTCTAGTACTTGATTGGGGTAAAGGATTCCAATCTCTTACCGATGGTCTTGGTAATATCCTAACTCCTGGAGCAACGATAGAGGCTCAATTAAGCGACGTACTCGGAACAGATCTCGCCCAACTTGAACTTGCCGATGAAATCAATGAAATTATGGGTGCTCTTGCAGGACAACTCCTTACCCAAATAATGAGTGCTACAGGTCTTGCAGGAGGAGGCGGTTCAAGCTATTCACAAGGCTACAGTACGCTTCAAGAATTTGACTCTGAATTTTCAAGTGATGTATCTGATGCACAAGATCAATACAGTACAGAACAAGAAAATTTAGTTTCTAGCATAACTCAAGACTTTGAAAACGGAGCAGGTGCAGGATTTAACCTCAACAACGACACGAATGAAACTGGAACATTCAATATTGGACTTAGAAGTGAAAGCACTAAACAATCAGGAACCTATGAAAGTTACTTTTCTGAAAAAGTGGTCGATGGAAATACAAGCGGAAACATAAATAACGTAGGTGATCGAGGAAGTGTTTCCATAACAGATATTATTGAAAATCCTTGGTGGCAAATAGACCTAAAGAATGACACAACTGACCCCACCAACCCTGCAAAACAGTGGGCAATAGGCAAGATAGAAATCTTTCCACGAACAAGTGATGTAAACAACACTACAGCATTGGGTGATTTTAGAATTTTTGTTTCGAGTAAACCTATTACTTGTAATTTTGCGAGTCCATATCTTTGTACAACCAACAATGGACTGAGTTTTAATCCCGTAACACAACCAACTGGCCTTACTAACGACATCTTTGCAACACCACCACTTCGAATGCCTTCTACGGGAACATTCAGTATGGATTTAAATATCACTGGTAAATTCTTCCACGTACAACGAATCGACGCTACTACTCTAGGGAGAGAACGAATTCAACTCGCTGAGGTAAAAATCTTTAGAAACAATGCGCCGGTTATAACCCTTATTGGATCAAATACAATTACCCTTAGAGCTGGTGAGCAGTATGTTGAAGAGGGGGCGACAGCTTTTGATCAATCAGATGCGGATAGAAACATAAATGCGGGTGCCGTACTTACCACAACCTCAATCACAAAAGATAACGTCTCTGTTCCATCAGTCGACACAAATGCAGTAGGACAGTACGTTATTACTTACACAGCCACAGACTCTGGTGGAGCAGTGGCTAAAAAGACACGTCGAGTAACTGTAATTGAAAACACTACTCAAAGTGCAAATTAAATGAAAAAGTTTCTTACAAGCTTAATGATTGCATTCATCCTAACCGGATCGGTGGGTGGTTTGATTGTGCCAAGAGAGATTAACGCTGTAACCTCACCTCCAACTTTAAATATTCAAGAGCAAAATTTATTACAAGAAATTAAACAGTCTAGAGCGTTCCTCACCAATCAGGTTAGAGGTGAGACCCTTAATATTGAAAAGATAAAAATACTCAGCGAGACCCATGGAGAAAGAGGTACTCTTCCGGACAAGAACACCATGAGAGTATTGCCGGATCAACTAGCAAAACAAATCAGCGATAGAGGAGATTCTGATGCCGCCTTACAAAAAGCTCTACAAATTACAAATCAAACCGAACGTACAAATGCTTTGAAAGAAGTTCTTGCCGGACAGCAAGAAGATTTAAAGGATTTAAATGGTTACCTTAAAAATTCTGGTCCAGCATATACAAACATATTGAATGCATACACCACAGAGGAGAAAAGTATCTTATCTAGCACGGCTTCACGCGAGAGATCCAACAAAGCAAGTGAACAAGCAGGTAATGCAAAAAAAACCAGTTGTGAGCTTGTGTTAATAGGTACTAATATGATTCTTGGTGAAGTCTGTTTAGATTCTGTAATAAAAGGAATTGCCGAAGGAATCCTTCAAATTTTCGGCTTTATTCTTTGGGGATCTGCACAACTTTTTGATCTTATTTTCAAATATTCAGTTGTAGACATAGCAACACATCTAAAGTCTGGGGCCATAACTTCGACATGGAAAACCACGAGAGATCTCGCAAATATGTTCTTTATATTCATACTTCTTTTTGCTGCAATAAATTTTGTTCTCGGAAAAAGCAGTGAGGGTAAAAAAATGGTAACAGGGGTACTTTTTATAGCACTTGTAATAAATTTTAGTTTATTTTTTACTAGAGTTGTTGTAGACATATCAAATACCTTTACTATAGCTATACATAATCAAATTCTAGAAACAACGGAACAGAAAACTCTTTCTTCTGCTGTAGCTCAGTCTTTAAAAATCACTACTATATTCGACCTTGAGGCAAAAAACTTCACGACCAAAAATACAGAAAGTGGACTAATTGAAAATACTCAGATACAACCATTTAACATATTTTCACAGAGTGTTGGTGGTGCATTAATTCTAATGCTTGGAGGCTCTGCATTCTTCTTTGTCACAGCATTTGTGTTGTTTTCTATGGCCTTTTTGTTTCTCACTCGTTTGGTTGTTATATATTTTCTCATGATTCTTTCTCCACTTGCATTTGCAAGTTCAATGCTTCCTGGAAAAAATAATCAACTCACAAAGTGGACAGCTAGCCTCATGAGTCAAGCTGTTTTTGCTCCTATATTCATGCTTTTGTTTTACCTCACATTACAAGTAGCAACTAAACTTAACATAAATAATACGACAGGCATTGCCGCAGCACTGGCTGGAGGAGATTTCACCGTCATCATGAATTTTGCAATAATCATCATTTTTATGATTGCGACAATGATTATATCTAAACAGGCCGCGACAGAGTCAGGAGGTCTTACAGCAAAGGCATTTGGTGTTGCAGAAAAATTACGAAGTGGTACGCAAGGTTTTGTAGGGAGAAATACCTTTGGTAGAGTAGGGGCTCGACTTGAAAGTGAAATGGATAAAAGAGGTATTGGAAGTTCACGCATAGGTCAATTCACACGATCATATACTACTGGAGCCTTAGCGGGAGCCAAGTTTGGAGGTGGCACTTCTAGAAAAGATATTATTGGAAAAGAAGAAGGTCGTGAGAAAGAACGAGAGGGTAGAACACGAGTTGCTAACAGAAACGCTGCTTTTGTGACAGGAACCAGAAGTGGGGCTACTGATGATGATCTGAAAAAGATGCACGGGGAGATTAAGAAGCTATCAACAAAAGACCTTGAAACTATGGACTTTGCAACACTTAATAATCCGGAAGTTCTCTTAAGGCTTTCATCATCACAAATGAAGTCAATCAGAGAAAGTGAGAAGTTAACTCAAGTTCAAAAAGACAGTGTAAACAAAAATCGAGAAAATGCATTTGAAACCAAAGCTGGGGCTGGTGATGCAGCAATTGACGAGATTCTTAACGGAAAACCTAATGAGGTTGCCAAACTTCCAGCAAAGTTTCTTACACATGAGAAAGTCGCTCCTCGAATTAGCGCCGGTGTACTTTCCGCAATCCATAATGATAGAGAGATGACTGACGAAAACAGAAATAGTATAAGAAATGCGATCGAAGGAGCACCATCGCCAGTAGATACGAAAGATCCAGTCCATAAAGCAAAAAAGTGGATAACTGATAACGATGACTTTTAAGATTATATTATGAATCTTTCACAAAAAGAAAAACTAGAGTTACGTAAAAAAATACCTCAACAAATAAAGGATTATTTAGCGTCTACACAAAAAGTCGACATTATATTTGAACTTGGAGAAAAAAATCAACTTTCTACACAAGAAATCAGTATCGTGAGTGATAAGGTTACCTTTGTGCTTTATGGATTAATTTCAAGCACTGACCTAGAACAAAACCTTACATCTTCTCTTAAAATAGACAAAAACAAAATTAAAGTTCTAACAGAAGAAATTCAAGAAAAAATTCTTTCTAATTTAGAAAAATATATTCAAAAAAATGAAGTCCCTGTAGACATTAATACACTGAGAAAACAGCATAAAGATATTGAAACTGAGCTCAAAACACACCTGTCTAAACTTCCTCAAACTGTACAGGAATTCATTTCTACAGGAAATTTAAAAGACACCCTCGACCAAGTAGGCTTGGAGTTTGACCTTCGACCTAGCAAGGTTATAGATCTTAAAAATGAGATTTTATTTGTACTAGTAGGTCTTGAAGAAAGATCTAATTTTCTTACAAACCTACAGGACAACCTTGGTCTACCGAAAGAATTAGTTGGGAAAATTGCAGAGCATATTGAAACGAATATATTTTCTAAGTTCGATACTGAATTAAAAGAATTAGAAAATTTACAAAACGAAGCGGAAAAAGGAGTTTCTCAACCAACAGAAGACACTGTTCCGCAAAACTTACCTGTACAAACAGAAGGGCAGGAGATACCTGTTTTTTCTAATGAAAAAACAATTTCAAATGAAAAATTTCAAATGGCAAAAAATTCAGAAGTATCAAATAACCCTGAAAAAATTTCTGAGGAAAGTTCGCAGGTAGGTAAATCTCAAATTCCAACCAAACCAAACCAGGCTTCGTTTAAACAAAATATCAATAAGCCTGCATATAAACACCCACAAGAAGTTGAATCTGCTCGAGGTCTCTCCCAAGAAGACATTGTCACCAACAGACAAAAACCAAAACCGTACGTTCCACCAACGCGCGATTTTGGCTATAGAGACGAAAAAATTGGCGGGGTTAATATAGAGAGAAGTAGTCAAGAAAACACAGAGGACGAGCATCTTGATAGGGCAGAGGTCCTTAATGATATTGAAAACCCAGTAAAAACAAAACCTTCAGGAGAAACAGCTGAACACTCTGCGTACAAAGGAGAGGATCCTTACAGAGAAACAACAAAGTAGCTTTTAGCTACTAGGTTTTAGCTTTTAGAAAAATGATAGAATCTTATAAAGATCTCATTGTTTGGAAAAAATCATTAGAACTAACAAGGGAAATTTATATTGCAACAGAAGGGTTTCCAAGGGAGGAGTTGTTTGGTCTCACATCACAAATGAGAAGATGCTCTGTTTCAATTCCTTCAAATATAGCAGAAGGAAGAAGTCGGGGAACAAAGAAAGATTTTGTTCAATTTCTAAGGATTGCCCTTGGTTCAGCAACAGAACTTCAAACCCAAATAGAGATTGTTAAAATTCTTCCTAAAATACAGCATACTAACCTAGGGAAGTCCGAGGGTTTACTTATTGAAGTAATAAAAATGCTCCATGTTATGATAAAGAAATTACTTATCTAAAAGCTAACAGCTAAAACCTTAAAGCTATTTATGAGATTTCAAGTTCCTCAATTTATTGAAATAGAAGATAAAATCTTTGGTCCACTGACCTTCAAGCAATTCATCTATCTTGCTGGTGGTGCGGGTATTTGTGTGACTCTTTTCTTCTATATACCAAAGTTCATAGCATTTCTCATAGCACTACCTGTTGCGCTCTTTTCTCTTGCTCTGGCATTTTACAAAATAAACAACAAACCTTTTATTAATATTGTTGAAGCATTTTTTAAATACTCATTAGGAAACAAGCTCTACACTTGGAAAAGGGAACCGAAACAAATCGTCAACACACAAACAAAAACAGAAAGTACTACTGAATTATATGTCCCAAAACTCTCCCAAAACAAACTGGCGGATATGGCATGGTCACTCGATGTAAAGAATGAGACCGGAGAAATAAAAGATATAAAAGAAAAGATTTAAGATGAATGGCGATAAAAACGATGTTAAATATAGGGCCTATATTCTTGCGTTAAAAACAATAGCTTTTGTAGACTCCTTAAACAAAAAAGATTTGGTCTCACAGATCTTGTTGAAGCAACTTATCAGAAGCACCACAAGTATTGGAGCGAATGTTGTTGAAGCTCAGGCGGGGAGTAGCACTAAGGATTTTATTAATTTTTTAAGTTACGCACTTAAGTCTGCAAATGAAAGTAAATTCTGGTTTTGTCTCTTGAGAGATTCCAAAAAGGCACCTAAAAACACAGTTGGACCTTTGTTATTAGAAACAACTGATTTAGCAAAGATGCTTGCTTCAAGTATAATTACCCTAAGGAAGAAAAATAAATAATTTTTTATATTTTCTTTTTAATTTTTAATCTCTTCTATGGCGATAAAATCGAAAGCATCACAAGAATTTGTACCCATAAAAGAAGTGCGCAACGGTGTTGCGGTTCTTAAAGATGGATCTTTTCGAGGCATACTTCTTGCATCCTCTCTTAACTTTTCACTCAAATCAGAAGATGAGAAGAATGCAATTATTTTACAATTTCAGGACTTTTTAAATTCGTTAGATTTTTCAGTACAAATTTTTATACAATCACGAAGACTTGATATAAGACCATATATTGCACTTCTTGAATCTAGAGAAAAAGAACAAATGAGTGATCTTATGAAAATTCAAATACGAGAATATGTTGATTTCATTCGAAATTTTACTGAAAGCACTAGTATTATGACTAAAAAATTCTTTCTTATTATTCCCTACACACCAGCAATGATTGGGAAGGGTAGTGGGTTTTCTCCTTTTAAGAAGAAGCAAAATGTTGAAGAGAAGAAACTTGATGCCATCTCAATCTTTGAAGAGAATCGCTCACAACTTGAACAACGTATGGGAATAATCGAGCAAGGACTTGCTCGATGTGGTATTAGAACAAGACGACTTGAAACAGATGCAATTATTGAGCTTTTTTATAAAATATTTAACCCTGGAGAAACAGAGAAGCCAATTCAAAACACATAAATGTTTTGAATAGATAGAAGTTAGGAAATAGAATACAGAATTAAGCGGTAACAACAAACGAGATGACAGGCATACAATCCTTTAAAGATCTTGATGTTTGGAAAAAAGCACACTCACTTGTTATTACTATTTATAAAATAACAAAAAAGTTTCCACGGGAAGAATTATTTGGTTTAACAAATCAAATTAGAAGATCTGTTGTTTCAATTACATCAAATATTGCGGAAGGGTTTGGTCGTTCTTCGTATAAAGAAAAAATTAACTTTTACTTTATTTCTAGAGGATCACTTACAGAAACACACAACCAACTTATCATCGCAAAAGATATTGGTTACATAACCGAAAAAGAGTTTGATACAATAGAAATATTGATTATAGAAGTATATAAGCTGTGTAATGGTATTATTAAAAGCTCGAGGACACATCTAGATTCTTAACTTATTTTTCTAAATTTTATATATTATATTCTATATCCTAAACCATGAGTTTCCTTAGTAAATTATTTGGTAAAAAAGAAGGTCTTTCACCAGACTTAGCATTACCTCAAGAAATATATGATGCAAATGTTCTAGAACTTAAAGACATTATTGCACCAAGCGCCCTTAAGGTAAGTCCAAAAGAGCTTCATTTGGGTGAAAAAATCGTACGAAGTTTTTTTGTCATCTCATACCCACGCTTCCTAGCAGAAAGTTGGTTTGCTCCTATTATCAATCTTGATAAAGTTTTTGATATTTCCATATTTGTTCATCCAATAGAAACTTCTAAAATCCTTAAAACATTTCAAAAGAAAGTTGCTGAGGTACAAAGCCAAATCCACACACGAGAAGACAAAGGGCTTGTTCGTGACCCAATGCTCGACACTGCCTACCAAGACCTTGAAGGCCTCCGTGACCGCCTCCAGCAGGCACAAGAAAAACTCTTTGATGTTGGTCTGTACATATCCATCTACGCAAATACAACCAATGAACTCGACAAAATAGAATCAGAAATAAGGTCTATTCTTGAAGCTAAACTTGTATATGTTAAACCAGCACTCTTTCAACAAGAACAAGGTTATAAAAGTGTACTGCCACTCGGCACAGACCTTCTTGAAGTACACTCAAAACTAAACTCTTCACCTCTTTCGAGTCTTTTTCCTTTTGTCTCTTTTGACCTTACTTCAGATAGGGGAATTCTGTTTGGTATCAACAGACATAATTCAAGCTTAATCCTTTTTGATAGATTCTCACTTGAAAACTACAACTCAGTAACACTTGCAAAATCTGGTTCTGGAAAATCATATGCAACAAAATTAGAAATTCTTCGTACCCTCATGTTCGATACTGAAGTAATTGTTCTTGACCCTGAAAGGGAATATGAATATATGGCAGAAGCAACAGGTGGAAGATATTTTAATATTTCCCTTACGTCAGAACATCACATAAATCCTTTTGATCTGCCTATTATCAGAGAAGACGAAACCTCTGCTGGTGTACTTCGTTCAAACATTATTAACCTTGTGGGGTTGTTTCGAATTATGATGGGAGGCCTCACAGCAGAAGAAGACGCAATAATGGACCGAGCCATTACAGAAACATACGCTCTGAAAGATATTACCGCTGAATCAGATTTTTCTAACGTAGAAGCACCCCTCATGTCAGATTTTGAACTGGTACTCTCAGGAATGGAAGGCGGCGAGTCTCTTGCTCAAAGACTTACTAAATACACCAGAGGTACATGGTCTGGTTTTATAAACCGACCTACAAATGTCGATATGAATAAAAAGTTTGTGGTCTTTTCTCTACGAGACATGGAAGATGAACTAAAGCCCGTTGCTATGTATATAGTGACGCACTATATCTGGAATGCTATACGAAAAGATATTAAAAAAAGGCTTCTGGTTATTGATGAAGCGTGGTGGATGATGAAATCAGAAGACACAGCTTCATTTCTTCTTTCTCTTGCAAAACGAGGACGTAAATATTTCCTCGGTCTTTCTACTATCACACAGGACGTTGATGACTTTATCAAATCTCCGTATGGACTACCTATTATTACCAACTCTTCAATTCAACTCCTTTTAAAACAATCTCCTACAACTATCGACAAGCTTCAATCGACCTTTAACTTAACAGACGAAGAGAAATACCTCCTTCTTGAGTCTGGGGTAGGAGAGGGTATCTTCTTTGCAGGTCTTAAACACGTGGCAATAAAAATAATTGCATCGTACACAGAGGATCAAATCATTACATCAGACCCTTCACAAATTCTAGCTATTGAAAAAGCTCGTAAGGAACTGGAATCTAGTCAATAAAAAATATGGATGAGGAAGAACTAAAAAACCGCATGTTAGAAGAGCGTGAAATAGCTTTCCAAAATGCCCAGGCTCTGGAGAGGGCGCGTTTTATAGAGGAAGAAAGACTTCGTCGAGCGCAAAATGAACAGGATGTAAAAATTATGCAGGCTGAGATTATTGCTCAAGAAAAAAAAGAGACGAAAAAAGGAGTGGGGAAGGTTACTTTTGTTATGATGATGACTCTTGCAATTACGTGCGACATTATTCTTGCACTTATTGCTTCTTTTATACCTTTTGTTGGTTGGGTTATTAACGCCTTTCTCACCATTATAATTTTTCTTACTTTTTTTATGTGGTTTAAAATGAAAGGTATTAAGTTTAATTCACCACGCAAGCTAGCAACCCTTCCTATAGGCCTTATTATCGAACTCATTCCTTATATAAACATCCTTCCTGGTTGGACTGTGTCAGTAATTATAAATACTCAAGCAGGTAATCTCACCTCTAAGATCGGTCTTAAATAGTTTTTTATATGTGTGGATTCCTCACTCAAGCAAATAAACATTATCTGATACTATAAGATATATGCGTTTTATTCTTTTTTGTTTAGGAATAGCTTTATTTCAAACATCTTTTGTGTTTGCTCAATCATTTGGAGCACCTGTTTTTCTTAGTATTGAACCGAAAAACCCTGGTCCAAACCAAAACGTAACGGCTCTTATAGAAAGTTACTCTACAAACTTAAATGGTGCGACAATTTCATGGTTTGTTAATGGGCAATTAAAAGAAAAAGGGGTTGGTATTAAAACATTTCTATTTAGAACAGATGATATTGGAAAAACTACAAAACTACTTGTTACAGCAGTAACAGTTGACGGTTTTCTAATAGAACAACAACTAACAATTAGTCCTGCTGATGTTGAAATCTTTTGGGAAGCAGATTCCTATACCCCTCCTTTCTATAAAGGAAAGAAGCTGTATACACACCAAGGAGACATTCGCCTTATAGCCCTTCCTCGACTTGTAAACTCTAGTGGTGTTCAAATAAATCCAAGTAATCTTATTTATACATGGAAAAAAGATGGGGTTGTTCAACAACAAGGGTCTGGTTTTGCTAAACAAACCCTTTCTTTAACAGGTAATTTCATTACCCGCCCAGCCCTAATAGAACTTGAAGTAACAAGCTCTGACGGTTCTATAAAAGGATCTGCTCGTAGAACCCTGCGTTCAACTGAAGCTGAGGTTTTAGTGTATGAAGAAAGCCCTTTATATGGAACAAAACTAGAAAAAGTACTCGAAGGGAATTTTGACTTACCTCAAGAAGAGGTGACTTTAATAGCTGTGCCTTATTTCTTTTCAGTAAAGAATCCTATTCAAGCAAAGTATTCATGGCTCATGAATAGTCAATCTGTTGGTTTTGGAACAAACTCAATAACATTTAGAAATGAAACTGGGTCTGTGGGAACCTCTCGAATATCAGTAAAAGCTGAAAATATTAGTCGAATACTTCAATTTGGATCAAAAAACTTCTCTGTTACGTTTGGAGAAACTGGTGGCGAATCATCATTTTTCCGTTAATATATGAAAAAAATCTACTTTTTACTTCTTATATCTATACTTACCCTGCCTTTTTTTGCTTTTGGAGACGTCTATGAATATACTCCGCTTGTTACTATCCCAGGATCAGGTGTTGAAGCAAATCAACCTGTTAATTTGGGCGCATATCTAAATGGAATATACAGAATCCTTATTGCTATCACAATTATTCTTGCGGTTATTGTTATAACAATTTCAGGTATACAACACATGGCAAGTGAGTCTCCTTTTTCAAAAAGCGAAGCGAGCAAGAGGATAGGGGGAGCTATAGGTGGAATAGTACTTGCTGTAATGTCGTGGCTAATTCTTTTTACAATTAACCCCTGTTTGGTTTCTTTTAACTTCCTAACACCAACAGCTGCGTGTGGAGGACCGAATAAACCAAACACAAACAACCCCTCGACAGGTTCTGGATCAACACCACAACCCCTATCGGCAACCTTTCCAGATTTTGGATTACAAAAAAACATAACAAGTATGAGTAATAATCTTAATAACATAACTTTTGGTGGTGTAAAACCATACACCTTTAATTTTAGTGGTCTACCGAATGGAATTACTGTTAATAGTTCAGGTTTTTTATCTGGAGTGGCAACTGAAGAAGGTGAATTTAATGCAGTTTTTACAGTCACCGACAGTAAAGGTGAATCAGTATCACAAACAGTACAGATAAATGTCACTGATGTTACCTCAGTAATAATAGAAGGTGGTAGTAGTATCTCAAAAAATACTTTTACTGATCAGGGTTTTAATTATTCACCTAAAGTAAGTGATGGTGTTGAACCTTTTGTTTTTCAAAGTTTTGGAAGCATTCCACCTGGCTTAACATTTAATAGTGGTAATGGATCATTCTCTGGAGTTCCTATAAGTATTGGTATTTTTAATTTCGGAGTTAAGGTGACAGATTCAAGACCTCTTGTTGGAGGAACGTTTCAAAGCAATGAGTTCGATCAAAATATACAACTAACAGTTAGTCCACTACCTGACTCTATCAAAAATGAACAGCACTGCTTTCTTGCAAACAGTAAAATCTCTGGAGAAACAGTAGAAGTATGTGGTGAAAACTTAGCCTCTTGTCAACAAAAAAGAGAAAATAACATGGAAGGACTTGATAATGTGGGTCTTTGTAAACACCAACCTTAATATATTATGCTTAAAAAAATCCTCATTATAATAATCGCTGTTGGACTTATCGTTGCCGGTATTTTTTTATTCACATACAAGCCCCAAAAAGGCTCTCTGGAAGGGGATAATGTTGTGGTGAATGACTTCTTCCCTTCAGGAGATGGGACGTCCTCTAATCAAAACACAGGAGGTTCTGGTACTTCTAATTCTAATGGTGAAAACCCAACAAACTCTTTTAACTCATCTAGACCTCGACTAAATCAGATCTCAAAAAATCCTGTTTCTGGATTTACTGTTTCTTCTACAAAAACACAGGATTTTGTAAGGTTTGTTGATAAGGGAACTGGCCACATCTTTGAAACGCCGACAGACTCAGTTTCTCCTACACGAATCTCAAATACCACCATACCTAAAATACAAGAAAGTGTTTGGGTAGAAAATGGCTCTGGAGTAATTCTTCGATATCTAAAAGATGACGGACAAACAATTGAAAGTTTTTATGCAAAACTAAAAAACGCAACCTCAACAAACTCAGATGATGGGGCGGTGTCACAAGACCTTGAAGGAACATTCTTACCTCAAAATATCTTAAACCTTGTGGTATCCCCACAACAAACAAAAGTTTTCTATACAACAAACACAGACCTAGGAAGTATTGGAACAGAATCAAACCCAGATGGAACAAAACGTAATGAATTACACTCTTCTCCACTCAAAGAATGGTCTATTGCGTGGCCAACAACAAACACAATCTCTTTCTCAACAAAACCAAGTTTTGTTGAGAAAGGTTTCTTATATTTCCTAAACAAATCAAACCTTAAGTTCGATAAAATACTCTCTGCATCAGCCCTCACAACCCTCGTAAGCCCCGATGCAAACACTGTTCTCTACTCAGAGGGCTTAGGTGGATTTACTTCAACCTCTCTCTTTATAGTAAAAACAAAAGAGAGTGTTCCGTTTGGAGTACAAACACTTCCTGAAAAGTGTGTTTGGAGTAAAACTGAACTTAATATTATTTACTGTGCTGTCCCTAAATCAGGTCTTTTTGGAAACCTTCCTGACGACTGGTATCAAGGTAAGATTTCTTTTTCTGATGAGCTCTGGAAAGTAGATATTGAAAATAATTCAAACACACTAGTTTCAGACTTGGTAAATCAAGCACAACAAGAAATGGATATTACAAACCTAGACCTAACACCAACAGAAGACTATCTTCATTTTGTTAACAAAAAAGATGGGTCTTTGTGGGGTTTACGAATAAATACTTCTGTAGAAAATTAAAGAGTGTTTTCTCTATAACGAATAACAACACATCTTGTTGGCTCTACACCATTCGATTCTGTTTCTATATCAGACATATTGGTAAATAGCCCATGGATAATCATACGTTCATACGAAGAACATGGTTCCATAACAACCTCTGTTTTTAAAGACCGAGCCCTATGTGCAAATATAAGGGCTTTTTCTTTTAATTTTTTAATGTGATCAGCTTGGTAATTATTTATATCAATAGAAAACTTTATATATTCTTCATTTTTAGATGAAACAATTTTCTTAACAAGATGTGTGAGGGCGTTAAAACACTCACCTGAAGATCCAATAAGAAGACCAGCTTCGTTAGTTTTAATTAAAAACACCCTATTACCAAATTCATCTAAAGAAATCTCTATATCCTCATAAGAAACTGTCATTTTATCTAGAATCTCTTGAATTGTTTCTTTAATGACATCCATAGTGTTTTTTATGCGCTATAAGTCCTTTCGAGACGACGTCTAACGTAGACTTCTTGACCTATGGCAAACAAGTTACTTGTTATCCAGTAGAGGGCGAGAGCTCCTGAAATATTATAGGAAATAAAGAAAACTACTATAGGAAAAATAAATAGCATTTGAATTCTCATACTTTTAGCAAAATCATCCTTAAACTGACTTCCTGATGGGGTGTTATTTTTAGGTGGAAGAGCGTACTTAATTTGAAAATAACTCGTAATAGCTGCTAAAAAGGCGAGGGGTGCACTTTTCATAGCAATATCGATAAGGCCGAGGAAAAAGACATTTACTTGTGTTGGTGTAGCAACAAAGTTATATAGAATTTCTGTATTAATGACCGGCAAACCAGAGCTTGCAAACACTTTATATAAAGCAAAAATAATAGGAAGTTGGATAAACAAAAGAACAATACTTGAAAATGGGTTTATCTTCTTTTCTCTATAAAACTCTAGTGTTTTAACAGCTTGTTCCTGTCTATCTTTGTGGTTTTCTTTTATCTTCTTTAGATCCGCATCATACTTTTTTATTAAAAACTGAGTTCGAACAGCCTTACGAGAAAGAGGAAAGAGGATGAGTTTGACGAGGATTGTAAAAATAACCACAGCAACACCAATATCAACCCAAGGAATAACGTCCATTAAAAAAACAAGACCGTTATAAAGTGGTTGGTAGAAAAAAGTAAAAAAGAATCCTGATTGCATCAAACTATTCTAGCTTTAAAAAGATTAAAATCAAAGTAAGTTCGATGTATGAAGTAGTTTTTCTACATCAGTTTGTAGTTCCACAAAGGAAACTGTAGAGCTTTTTGTTTTTGCTTGAAAAAAAAGAAGGCTACCTCTACGCACAGAATCTATGTATTTTCTTAAAATAGAGTACGTTCTTCTTCTTATTTTATTACGATTAACAGCAAGAGGTGTTACTTTTTTAGATACCGATACAGAAAACTGTGTTTTCGTACCACCACCCACAGAAACAACCTTTAAAACAAAACAGTCTGAATGTTTAAAAGATCCTTTTATTGTATGAAATTTTGTGGCTATCCTTAAAGAGGAGGGGAGCATAGCTTTACACAACCAACTTCTTTCTACCTTTTTGTCTTCGAGACTTAACCACTTTTCTACCTCCAGCAGTTTTCTTTCGTTTCAAAAAACCATGAGATCGTGCTCGTTTTCTTTTTTTAGGTTGGTATGTAACTGACATTCCAAACATTATACATAACAATTTTTTAAAAACAAGTTTTAAGTTATTCACAGGCTATACACAAGTTATGGACATAACTATAACTTTTATTCAAGTTCTGAAACTTAGTATATGTGTATATAATGAACTTAATAAAAAATATGAGTGAAATAAAAAAAATATGGGAAAACTCTCTAGTTGAACTTGAACTTATTGTCTCAAAAGCAAACTTTAATATGTGGTTTAAAGATACTTCTATTCTTAAAATAGAAGATGGTACAGTCCATTTAAGTGTTCCTAATATATTTACTAA
>Ga0163148_10004208_pt1 | contig 15182 bp, 14 predicted proteins | sample OliLakLV19MP7P2_FD_148606 | JGI IMG/M metagenome (GOLD analysis project Ga0163148, IMG submission 148606) | Freshwater microbial mat bacterial communities from Lake Vanda, McMurdo Dry Valleys, Antarctica- Oligotrophic Lake LV.19.MP7.P2 | ecosystem: Environmental > Aquatic > Freshwater > Lake >...
AAAATGTAAAATGTAAAATGTAAAATGTAAAATGTAAAACACCCCAAACTATCCAAATACTAAATACCAAATACTAAGTACTAAATACCAAATACCAAGTACTAAATACCAAATACCAAAAAACTTAAAAACCATGAAACCATATTTAATCTGTTACGACATCCAAGAAAACTACCTACGCACCAAGATTGGCAATAAAATTATCGAGTATGGCTTGGATCGTATTAATAAATCCGTATATTTAAGCGCGATCAGCGAAAGTTCCTTGACAACGCTGGAAAACTGGCTGCAACAACAAATGCAAGCCAAAGGTATGCCCGACGACAGCTTGATTACACTGCCGCTCGCCGCGCACGAGGTGCAAAGCCTGCGCGTGTACGGGCGCAACGACCTGGACAAAGCCGAACTGACCGGCACCAAGAGTACCCTTATTATCTAACGTACCTACAAATACGTATAACGATTTAGGGCAAAACCAAAATTTTGGATTTTTTGTTATCGTTTCTGTATATCCGTTTTTATAATATCGTCGCAACTTCCTGACCGTCAAGAAAGTCTGGCATCTGGCATCCAAAAATCTGGCATCTTTTTGCCAATTTGCGACAGGGTAAATTGCAAAAAACGCATTACTTTTTCTTATAACATGGCAAAAATGCCCGATTTATATACAGCTAACAATGCTATTCGTACTTCATTTTCAATACTTTAAGTCAAATCAAGGGTCAGAGAAGCATTCCATTAAAGTGAGGACTGCGTTTCCAGAAGCCGGAACAGGGAGCCGAGAAGTGAGACCACACAGCAGCGTTCACATGAGAAGTCTGGCATCTGGCATCTGTTTTCTGGCATCTATTTTAATGAAGAACCCGTAGAACAACTACTCCAAACTGGTTGATTAAGATGAATCATCTGCTGCGCTTATCCATCCATCCAATCGCCTCGCATTCTTAAACACAACCTTAGCTAAGTGCCAACCATCATTCACCCCCTTGCGACCTATAATGGAATTCTATTTCAAATACAATTAGGGGTATCCCAAAGGTCAATTGAACTGAGGTTTGCGCTCCCTCTCTTTCTATTTCAACCATAGTGGAGGGTATCTCGGAGGTAAACTTAATTGAGGTTTGTACCGCTTCCAATTGAGGTGAAACCCTAATGGAATTAGGTCTCCCCCTCCCACCTATTTTATTTCAAACATAGTTGACTCCCACTCCAAGTATAACTTAATTAGGCTCAGAAGCTCCCTGATTTATTGCCGGGCGGCAGTAGTATTAAGCCTTTTAGGAATCCCCACAACAAATAGGCATAAAAAAATTAAGGCATAAATATTGCCAAAATCAAAACATTATTATATCTTGCCATCCGTTGCAGGAAAATATAATATTTTATGAGCGACTAAAAAACTAAAATCCATGTTGTTAAAACCTTCTATTTTGAGCTATTCTATCTACTTATCTTATTTGTTTATTTTCAATAACTTTTGAATTTAAATGATTGCTTTCTATGAAGGAAATAACTTTCCAATGTGAAACTATCACGCCCATGTTCCTCGCCGGAGCAGATGGCACAATGCCAGAATTACGAGCGCCCAGCATCAAAGGTGCTTTGCGCTTTTGGTGGCGGGCGATGAATGGGCATTTGGGGTTGGAAGATACCAAAGATCGACAGGATAATAAAACAGTTGTAATAAAGGCGGGTTTGCACTCGCAGGAAGCAGCTATTTTTGGCGGTGCAGGTGGAGATAGTGGCGGGCAACGAAGCAGTTTTTCGATTCAGGTGAATGAGTTAAATAGGGTATCAAATACCTTTCCTTTAGTTCCTCATAAGGGAATGCAACAATCAGCTATTGCACCGGGTACTACTTTTGAAGTTATCCTGCGAGTTCCAGAAAAGTACAGCGTACAAATACAAGAAAGAAATAAAGCGGTCGAAATATTTAACCAAGAAAAATTAATTGCTCTTTTTCAATTGACGTGCTTACTCGGTGGGATGGGGAAACGAGTACGCCGGGGAATGGGTAGTGTATTTGTGAGCAGCGTTCATACCCACGAAGAAGACACTAAAAATCTTCCAACATCCACGACTTTGTCTGAAATTGCAGATTTGATTAAAATTGTTACACCGCACTATACCCTTACGAACGACCGTATTGTACAAACCTACAGTGGCAATATGCAACCCTATGGCTGGATACGATACATTCAAATAGGCAAACCAACCAATGATCTGTTGCGAAAGATAAGCGACACAACCCACCAATTACACGGAGAAAGAGGTTATGAAGAATCTTTGGGTCATGCTACCAAAGGCAGATTCGCCTCGCCGGTATATGTATCGGTTCTCAATGGTGAAAAAATGGCAATCATCACTACTTTAAATACTATTCCCGACCGCAATAAAGATCAAATCAGCCTGGGTTTGCAGGAGGAATTCAGAAATCGTATCTTGTGAATTAAAACATCTGAGTATGATTACTGATATCCGACTACATAGCATGACTTTAGAAAATTTCCGGGGGTTTACGCAGGTTGAAATTCCTTTCGAGCAGGACTTGACTGTTTTTATCGCGCGCAACGGCGGCGGTAAAACCAGTGTATTAGATGCTGCTGCTGAAGGACTGCGGCAATGGGTTGGACAGTTCTTATCGAAAGATGATTTACCTCCAACTCAATTATCCAAACGGGATATAAAGTACAAAACAAATAGTGCCAAGGTTACAATCTCTTTGAAAGTTTATTTTATTTATTACTGGAATGAAGAATTATTAGAGGATGGCTTCACGGAACCAAGGGATGACAAGAAAGAAGCAATGTTTAAAATTGCTTTTGAAATAACTAAAGATAGCCCAGCTGTGAGCGAAGCAATTATTACCACTGATATGGATTCGAAGAATCCGGATGAAGATAAGCTTCTACTGCTCAAAGAAATGCTGAAAATTTTGCGCAATGAAGAATCTTTACCCGTAATTCTTTACTATCGGGCGGAGACAGAAGATAGTTATTATAATAATGGACTTCCGTCCACAACCAATGATGAAGAAGAAAGTACCATCACCTCGCTACGTATAAAAGCACTTTACAAAGACGCTTTGCAAACCCGGCGCACCGGCTTTAAAGATTTTTATCATTGGTTTGACCAACGGAGCAAATATCAATTGTATAGTAAAGAGAAAGGGTATATAAAAAAAGAGGAGGAAGATAAACAACTGGCTCCGGTACGGGCAGCCATTGAACAAATGTTAAGTGACGAAAAGACCACTTATAAAAATCTGGAAATTGACTACCGACGTAATATCATGTCTATTGAAAAGCAAACAACACAAGAAACCGCAACCCTTGAAGTAGGGCAGTTATCCTCCGGCGAACGGCACTTATTCGCTTTAGTCAGCCAGTTAGCACTAAAATTAGTACGCGCCAATCCAAGTAGTGAAAACCCACTTGCCGAAGGCTTTGGTATTGTGCTTTTGGATGAATTAGATGCACACTTACACCCGGCTTGGCAGCGTACGGTAGTCACGAGGCTACAAAAGGTTTTTCCAAAAGTCCAGATTATCGTGACAACCCATAGTCCTTTGGTTCTAAGCAATGTTTATAGCAAGCATATTCGAGTCCTCGGAGAAGGACACGTCTATGGGGCTTCGGATACCTTCGGTCAAAATATCAGTGACATTTTAGAAGACAACATGGATACAAAGGGAGCTTTTGATAAGGAAATAAAAGAACTTTTCAAACTTATTGACGAAAACGACATTGATGCAGCACGAAATTTAAAAAATAAATTAGAACGGAAAATTGAAGGAGAAAGACCAGAAATCATAAAAGCAAGTGCACTTATTCAAAGAAAAGAATTGATCGGAAAATGAAATTCATTCTAAAGCAAACTGAACCTCAAAATTTTCTGGATTGGAAGAATCAAGAACGTCAGACACTTGAAAATTATTACCAAAATAATGCAACAGGTAGTCAAATATGGGATTTTTTCCCTAATTCACCTCCAATACAGCCTGAAGAACCCATTCTTTATTATTCAAAAGCAGAATTGAAGGAGGAATTACTCAAAGAGCAAGGAAGTATATGTTGCTATTGTAACCAAACAATCAGCAATGATAGTCAAACGGTTATTGAACATTTGAATAGCAAAGAACAATTCCCTGAGCAGACCTTATTGTACAATAATCTGATAACATCTTGTAATGGTAATCAGAAAGAACCTCGGCCCAGAGAATTACATTGTGATGCAAATAAAAGTAATCGTTCCATCAGCACCAATCCTTTAGACAGTAACTGCGAAGTACAATTATATTTTATACCTGATGGGCAGATTCAATCTCATTGTGATGAAGGTCGGCAAACTATTGAAATTTTAAACCTGAATATTAACAAACTCAGAAGAAATCGAGGTGCTGCAATTGAAGGGTTTATTTATCTGGATTCGGAGAGTGCTGCGCTGATAGATGAAACAACTGCCTCAACACTTTTAGAACGATTGGTCGAAAGAAATACCAATGGCGCTTTTACTGAATTTTGTAGCGCCATCACTAGTGTTATCAGCAGAGAAATTTTGAACCAAAAAATCGAACAATGACCCACCTCTTCCTCTTCACCCTCGGTCCCGTCCAATCCTTCATTGCGCAAGCGCGCAAAACCCAGGACTTGTATGCGGGTAGTCAGATTTTGAGTGACCTAACCCGCGTTGCTGTTGATGTGGTAGAAAAAGACCATAAGGTCATTTTTCCGAAACCAGATATTGTTTCTATGCCTAATCGCTTTATTGCAGAAGTAACCCTATCCGATAAGGAAACGCCACAGGACTTCGGCAAACAAGTAGAAAAAGCTGTGCGCGATGAATGGATACGAATGGCGATGAATGGTTTGCTTGAACAAGGTTTAAAAGCTAAAAAATTCGCTATGCCGGACGGCTTTAAGGAGCAAATCCGACAACACCTGGAAATACATTGGGTATTTGTACCCATTGATAATAAAGCTTATGAAACAGTATTTGAAGAATTAGGAGCGCAACTAAGTGCAGTCAAGCGAACTGCTGCTTTTAAGCAATATCAATATAATGGCTATGGAGAAACCGGGCGCAAATGTAGTGTGGATGGACAACGCAATATCAAGTTTTATCGGCATTCAAAAAAGCAACAGGAAGATGATCGCAACGATAATCGTAACGATAATCGCAACGATAATCGCATTCGGGATGGCTATTTATTTGCAGAAGATAATGTAATTATTGATTTTGATGATGATGGAATACCACTTTCTATTTTAAAACCTGGTGAAGGATTGAGTGCCGTTAGTTTTGTGAAACGCGGTTATCATCCGAATGGAAAGAAGGAAGAGTTTCCTTCTACGGCGGATATTGCTTTGCTGAAAACACTCGCATCTTTAAAAAAGAAAGACTTAGACGAATTTTTTCGTCCTTTTCCGGAACGAAATATGCAACTGCTTTATGAAGAAAATTTGAATGAAAAATATTTTAGAAAGCAAGGATACAATCAAGCAGCTATCAATGACTTACAAAAGCTACAGAATCAACAGCAGGAATTAAAAAAGCAAGCAAAAGATGCTGGCTGCAAATTTACCAAATACTACGCCATTCTCCTTTTCGATGGGGACGGCATGGGCAAACTGCTAAATGGCGAGTATCTGAAGGATGTGGACAAATTGCAGGTGTTTCATAGCGAATTTTCTACAAAATTAGGTGCTTTTGCAGAGGCTGCAAAAAGTTACCTCAATAGTGGTACGCGTGGCTGCACCGTATATGCCGGTGGCGATGATTTTCTGGGATTTGTCAATCTGGAAAGTCTGTTTGACGTATTGATTGAATTACATCGGCTCTATCAGAAAATGGTATATAAAGAGTTGCAAGATAAGGATCAGGACTGGTTTAAAGAAGAAACCCCCATCACGTTCTCCGCCGGAATTTGCATTGCCCACTACAAAGAACCACTCAGCCTGGTACTTGCCAAAGCGCGGAAGATGGAACAAAAAGCGAAGGATTTCCGGGAAGCCAAAAATGCTTTTGCCATATCCGTTATGAAAGGCTCTGGCGAAGACCACGAAACGGTATGGGGTTTTGAAAATAATAATATTGTCAAGTTGGAATCTTTAGTTAATTTACTACACAAAGAGAATTTCTCAAACACCTTTATCAAAAACTTCCAGCGGGAATTTGCACCCATCTTAAAAGAAAAGGACCAAGTACCAGTAACGATGCAAGCGATGCTCCAAACCGAATTTACCCGGCTGGCAGAGCGGAATTGCGATTTACCCAATAAGAGAGAGGAAGCCTCAAAACTCTGCAAAATGCTTTGGACAGATTTTTTCTTGTCTCAACAAAAGGAATCAGATAAAGTAACCCTCCATAATTTCTTTGAAATGCTCAATATCTGTGACTTTCTACATCGCACCTTAAATCCACCACCAAAAAAGCAAAAAGAGAAAGCCCATGCCGAACTTACAAATTAGTGCTGCCGATACCCTGTTTTTTCGCGACGGTCGTCCATTCACCATGGGCGAGGATACCTACGCGCAAAGCATTTTTCCGCCACCGCCGAGTGTGGTGTATGGGGCGTTGCGTACGGCTTATATTTCCTCCAAAATTGCGACAGGAAAATTAAACGATCTGATCACAGAAACCGAAAAACTGCGCATACACAACCTGTTTTTGCAAACATCCGATGATAAGATTTATGCGCCGATGCCTGCCGATTTATGGGTGCAAAAAGGGCAGGATAAGGCAACGTTGCTGACTTTGGAAACCAAACCAGCCGCTTCCAGTTTACCGGAAACACTTACCAAAGCATTGCGATACGACAAAAAAGAAAAACCGGATGAAAAGCCCCGCCTCTTAACAGTAGCGGAATTGGAGAAGTATCTTCGGAAAGAATCAACCGCTTTTGAAAGCGTAGCACTTGATCATTTTATAGAAACCGAAACCAAAATCGGCATTCGCAGAAATAACGGCATCCGTACCTCCGAAGAAGGAATGCTTTATCGCCTCGGCATGGTACGCCCGGCTAAATGGGAAAATGAAGAAACCATATCCCTACGGGTAGAATATAGCGGTCTTGATGAATTTCCTACCGATACCTGGCTGCAAATCGGTGGCGAGAAAAAAGCAACCCGCCTTACCGGAGCAGCAGAACGAACCGAGATAGAATGCCCTACGCTGGACGAACCTCAATTCAAAATATATCTGGCAATACCCGCCCTTTTCAAAAATGGCTGGTATCCCGAAGCACTTTTCGCGAAGCATGGACTTACTTTGATCGCTGCCGCCATTGGAAAGCCGCTGCATTTAGGTGGTTTTGATATGGCAGCCAGAAATGGAAGGGGTGCGCCTAAACCGATGCTCAAAGCGGTACCCGCTGGGTCGGTCTATTATGTGCAAGCTACTGATGAAGCTGCTGCGAACCAAGCGGTGCAAGCAATTCACGGACAAACTATTTCTGAATTTGATATGTCACAGCAGGGCTTCGGCGCTGCCTTTATTGGTAAAATTTAAAAACACGAAATCCTTATGTTTCAAAAATCTAAAACCCTATTTCTCATCTGCGAAACGCCACTTCATGCCGGTAGCGGCGATGCCCTTGGCGTGGTGGATTTGCCCATTCAGCGCGAGCGGCATACTTCTTTTCCTAAGATTGAAGCCTCCAGCCTGAAAGGAGCTTTGCGGGAAGCTTTTGAAGAAAAAGTTGTGTCGCAATTGAAAGAAGACAAGTCGAATTTGGGAGATGTAAAACCACTTCTTAAAAACCTCAATATCGTCTTTGGTTTTGATGATGGTGAATTGAAGCATTTCTCCAAAGATGATTTACGAGGTCTTTTTACAGAATCCGGTAAAGAATCTAAACCCGATTTCGCCGGAGCCATTGGCTTCACCGATGCCCGATTGTTGCTCTTTCCGGTGAAAAGCATGAAAGGCGTGTTCGCGTGGATTACCTGCCCGCGCGTGTTGAAGCAATTTGCAAAGGATATGCAATTGGTGGATTCTACTTTTGCCATGTCCGCCATTCCTGCTAACTCAGCTAATAATGCTTGCTACATTTTAAGTGAGGAAAGTGATTTGAAAATCAGTGGAAATAATATTGTATTAGAAGAATTTGCGTTCACTGCCTCTATTCAAGCAATAAATATTGGAGATAGACCTTTGCAAAACTGGATTGCCGATTATCTGTTTGACGAAACATCTTATTGGTATGACAAAGCCCAAAAGAGCATTGTCATTCTAAGCGACGACGACTTCAAAGATTTTGTCAATCTCTCTACCGAGGTTATTACTCGTATCAAGATTGATAACGCAACCGGCACCGTAGCAAATGGACAACTTTTTACCGAAGAGTACCTGCCCGCAGAAAGTGTGCTTTACACCATTGTACTTGCCAGTCCAGAGTTTTCAGATAAGACAGATAAAATGAATGAAGGAGCAGTAATGAAATTTTTTGGGGACACTTTACCGCCCGTCGTACAAATTGGCGGTAATGCTACGCTGGGCAAAGGTATTGTAAGAACGATATTTTAAAAACCCTTAAAAAATGAATAAATCATGTCAAGACAAGGAATAGAACAAGGGCGGGCAACTTTTGCTTTTAATTGTGCAAATAGTGCTTTAAAAACTCAAAAGAGAAATAGAATTTCTGAAGAAAATAATGCGGAATATTATGAAAGCACTAATTATAAGTCTTATGTAAAAAAGCTACCTATGCTAATTAAGACTAATGGTTTTGGCGCTGCACTTGCGTTTGTATTTGCAAAACGAGCTAAGATGAAAAAGGGGATAAATCCTGGTCAAAAGGAAAATCCCAAAAATGCTTATGATCTCATTTATGAACAGCTTACTCAGTGGCTTATGAAAGAAAGTCAAGTAACCCAATCTTTGTTTAAAGGAAAATCTACCGAATTGTCAGAAGCTGTTATTCAATTATTATCGCCAGAATATCGCACAGTAGCAGTCGAAACGTTAGCGCTTGTAGCATGGATGAGTCGCTTTGCTGAAGGATTGATTAAAGAAGAAACAGAAGAAAACGATTAATTAAAAGCTCATTATGGCAAAAGGAATCCTACATATTAAACGAAAGCCACGTCACATTATTAGTGATGGCAAACAAATACCTATTAGGAAAGAAGTACCTGAAATAGGCAAAGAGTATGATAAATTAGAATGTGAATTTGAAGGAAATCCAGCCTTCATAATTATTGTCGGAGATACTGAATTTTCAGCAGATGTCGAGGCATTAAACGCTAAAAAAGCAAAACGCGAACAAGAAGAAGCCAAAAGAAAAGAGGAAGAACAAAAACAGCGTGAACGAGATAAACAACGAAACTCAAATAACTCATCAAATAGTAGCAAGTTTGATGTTCAATATGCGCAGGTTCCAAAGGAAGTAAGAGATATGTTAAAAAATCAGGAAATTGATAATTTTAATTTAAAACTTAATCGGTTGGCTCGATTTGAGCCAAATCATAAGGGTGAATGGAAATTTACGCTTTATCGAAAAAACTCGGTTGAAGTTACAGCTAAATTTAATGAGCCTCATATTAAAGAAATAGCTGAAAAACACAAAAAACAAGCTAAAATATTAATTGGACAAAACTTAATAGTTTCAAAATTCACCCCCAACTGGCGGCTCATCGTGGGCTTAGGCGGTGCTTCCGTGTATGAGACGAGCATGACCTTACATCATATTTATGGCTTTCCGTACATCCCGGCGAGCAGTATTAAAGGGGTGCTACGGAGTTTTATCATAGCGGAAAAGTTTAATAATAAGGAAGAGGAAGCTCTAAAAGATGATGACTTTGTAAAAATATTTGGCTCACCTGATAATCAAGGCAAAGCCCTTTTCTTCGATGCCTTCCCGACTAAAGCACCCCAAATCAAGCCCGATGTGATGAACCCGCATTACCCGGAATGGTACGGCAAAGGGAAACCGCCCACCGATACCCAGTCACCCATTCCCGTCTTTTTTCTCACGGTAGTGGGCACGCCCTTTCAGTTTCTATTCGGGTCGAAAAAAATGCCAGACATCAAAACTAAAATATTTTGGGATAAAACGCTGGCGCAGTGGCTCAACGATGCGCTCACGCAGCACGGCATCGGCGCGAAAACTGCGGTGGGATATGGAATGATGAAACAGGAGTAAGCTGTACCGGCGAGCTTCAGCCGCCGTAGTAATAAGTATGTTGGTGACTGAAACTCGCCGGTACGGAACAAGTTACAGTAAAGCAAAATTTCAATCAGCAAAAATCCCTTGTTATGAAAAATTTATTAATTGTATTTTTTTTACTTTCAATATCTTATCCTGTTTTTGCAGACAAAACAGATTCTATTGTTAATGAACTGCAAAAGCAACAGATATTTGAAAAAGTAGAAAACCATGATAAGCTAGTAGAGAAATTAGGATGGTTAATGCCTGGATTGTTGACACTAAGCGGTGTAGCAATAATTGCACTCATTATAACCATTATCAGAATAACTTACTTACACAATAAAGGTATTCAAAACAAAGTAAATGAAACTGTTGCAAACGAAAATTCTAAACAAATTATTAAAAACCAGATTGATCAATATTTTAAAGAAAAGGTAGAAGAAGAAGAAAAGAAACGACTTGCTGAAGAATTATATATTAAAAGTAAAACTATTTACTTAATTTTTCCTCCTGAGATTGACCAGAAACTCTTAACGGAATATTTAAAGAAGCAACACCAATTTACGGGTTTGAAATGCGCCACTATAAATGAAACTATTCTACCTGACACAGGTGATGTTCTCCTGTTTGTAAATGAAAAAGGAGAACTAGCCCCCGATGATATTACTAAATTTGGTAAACCTTTTGCTAATAGAGCTAAATTCTTTTACTATAATACAAACAAGACTAGGTGGGAAGGGGAACTTAATATGGCATTTGCAAATAACAAAGAGACCTTAATTCCTAGATTGTTAGAATTTCTCAAATAAAAATTCCAAATCTCCTCAACACCCTCAAATACCAAGATAAACTTCAACAGCAAAGAAACTAAACCGCAAAATGTAAAACTGCGAAATGTAAAATGTAAAACCTAACAACCATGTCCACCCTCGACCGCCTCAAACTCGATCTCAAAAAAATGATTGCCGATAACCTGGGCAACGTGTTAAAAAAATTGGATCAGGTGCTGGATGATAAGCGTACAGATTGTTATAATAACTTCATTATGCTTACCGCAGCATTCAAACAATGGGACACTCGGCAAATTCAATCTATCCATCCTACTGAAATCAACAATGTAGAACTTAGCAATCTTACGCATCGCTTGCTCCGTTTTATTGATGGCTTAGAAGAAGGCGATATTCGTCAAACCTTTTACTTGCAAGAAGAAATCTACGAGAAAATACTGGTGGTGTGCAAACTGCCGGAGCGTGTGGCTTATATGCGGAAATTTTTTCCCGACACATTTTTCAAAAATGTAGTATATGCCGAGCCAGTGGGCGTACCACACACTGCGGATGAATACGATATTGTACTTTTTGATAATAAACCAACGGATTCGGATGGCGGCGAACACGCCCTGCTGAAGCACTATTTGCAGCAAGAAACGGTCGTGCTGTATTTTGGTGCCAATTTACCGCTGTTGTATGATGAAAAGTATGCGGAAAAGGTGTATTCAACCAATTTTGTTTTTTCCCTTCACGCCCGTATTTTTGAACTCATCAACTACCTCAAATACACCCGTGCCAATGAAGATAGGAAGATTGGTGGATAGGAGGGGAATAGGGGAGGATAGGAAGATTGGAGGATAGGAAAATCAATACACCGGCGCCCCCAAACCGTCAACATCCAGTGTGTAACCCCAAACAAAAAACCGTCAACGCTTAGTGTATAACCCCAAACCCCCAAACAAAAAACCGTCAACATCTAGCCGTGTAACCCCAACCCGTAAACCGTTAAACCGTAAACCGTTAAACCCTTTCCATCATGACAATAAGAACCCTCTCCCTCCACTTCGACCTCCCCATTGCCCACCGCCAAGTCCCGCAGTGGCGGGGTGCTTTCGCAGAATTTGCCGGAGTGGAAAATGACCTTTTTCACAATCATAAAAATGAATTAGAAAACGAGGAATTGATCTTAAAAGAAGAGATGTTCCATTATAGATACCCCTTGATTCAATATCGAATACACAAGGGGCAGGCAAGTGTTTTCGCCCTCAATGACGGTATTGAATCCCTGCAAAGTGTGCTGTCAAACAACGCCTGGCGTATCCACTGGGAGGGCGAGCCACGCCCGCTGCAAATCACCGGTATGCAAATGCAGGAATATACCCTGCGGATGCTCCCGCGCCCCAAGACCTATCGCCTCTTCAAGTGGCTGGCGCTCAACGCCGAGAACTACGAAAAGTGGCAGCAGTGCAACAGCTTGGTGGAGCGTATCACGCTACTGGAGCGCATTCTTACGGCACACATCATCGCCTTTGCGGGTGGCGTAGGCTGGCATATACCGGAGCGCCTGGAGATACACTTGCAAGACATCCAAGGTACAGACACCGTGCGTTGTCACGGCATTCCCCTCCTTGCTTTTAACCTCACTTACACTGCCAATGTACTGCTGCCACCACACATTGCACTGGGCAAAGGAGTGAGCCACGCTTACGGCTGGCAAGTGCCGCACAGGGCAGCGATGCCGAATAGGGGTGCCAAAACTGGACTGGTACGTAGAACGGAAGAATTTTAGCAGGAAGCAGCATCAAGAGAAGTTCTTTGACTAAGAGAGGTACGATGGGGAGCTAGGGAGTTCCACCCTACAGGAGGGAGGGGCTGGGAGAAGAATGAGGAAATTGGAAAATGGACAAATCAGTCCGCGTGCGTATTCCAGCCCGCGGGGTTGTATGCTCAGCAGTGCCTGCGCTTTCTGTATCTGGCTGGTACTGGTAGGCGTGTGCGGCGTAAACCGCCCTACCGGAAAGCCATGCCGGTCTGTAACCAGCAAGGATACGCCGTGTTCCATTGCCAGTAGTATCGCATCGGTGGATACCGAAGTGCCTTTGCGCATAAAAATCGTATCCACTTCCGATGCGGCAAAATATTGTTGCTTGACGACCCCTTCTTCGGCATAGTGTACCTGTAGTACCCCATCCTTTACCCGCAGCCGGGCGCCGTAGCTATCCAGATGCAACTGCATAAATCCCTCCTTTTTTTTAGAAAAGTGAAACCATCGGTTTAAAATAGGGCGCTCGGTGTAGGTGTTCAACGATTAGTATGGATGGACAAGCCGAATGACCGGTTGCCCACCGTATTGTTTTTTGGGGAGCAAAAATTGGTGTGGGTAGAAGTTGGTGACAGGGAGTCGGTATTGTTTGTAGTGTAAATTAGGTTTTTTCTAAGCTTTTGTTTTCCCTGTTGCTATTTATACAATATAACTGTACGCGTTTTAAAAAAGTTTCAATATTTTATACTTTTTTTGATTTTCCTACAATACTGCCTAACCCCTGTAAAACGCTACCTACCTAAATATACCAAATCGTTTTTGTTTTAACCAATTGATAGTCAATAAATTAGAACTGGACAAAAAAGGAGCGAATACCTAACATTAGGTAGATAAAAGTGCTTTTTAGCCGCTTTTTTAACATTTTTTTAACATCTTCCGCGCTCCATTTTTCGGCAAAAAGACCCATTTTTGCTATCGTATTAATTTCTTTTGCCCTTTGGCAAGTAGTCCATTACAATGAGGACTGAAACAGGGTTTCCTCATTTTTTCAATGTTGCGGATTAGTACTTTGGCAAGTAGTCCATTACAATGAGGACTGAAACAATCCCTCACTTCCTCTAATGCGTCCACCTCCGGCGCTTTGGCAAGTAGTCCATTACAATGAGGACTGAAACGCCTAGGCCGATCTTGTCCCAGTCCCAGCTGTGGAGCTTTGGCAAGTAGTCCATTACAATGAGGACTGAAACAGCTTAGGGTTTGGGGTTTACTTTTAAACTAGCAGCCTTTGGCAAGTAGTCCATTACAATGAGGACTGAAACAGGATGGCGATTCGTTCGTCGCCGTTCATTCCCGCTTTGGCAAGTAGTCCATTACAATGAGGACTGAAACTTCAGCAGCCACTCTTCATACCTCTGGAGTGGGGCTTTGGCAAGTAGTCCATTACAATGAGGACTGAAACAGCCAACAGTCCGTTCACGACCGTCGCTGATAAAGCACTTTGGCAAGTAGTCCATTACAATGAGGACTGAAACATTCGGAGGGTACAATGTACCCTCCGAGTTTTTTGCTTTGGCAAGTAGTCCATTACAATGAGGACTGAAACTTCACAAGCAGCTATGACTTCGGTATTCACCGTCTCCTTTGGCAAGTAGTCCATTACAATGAGGACTGAAACTATTCTAATTAATCTTGTCATAATTTAAAAAAAAAAACTTTGGCAAGTAGTCCATTACAATGAGGACTGAAACTTTCAAACAGATTCTTCATGGAGAAGAGTTTTGTATCTTTGGCAAGTAGTCCATTACAATGAGGACTGAAACATGTACGGGAACGATTTACCCACCACGCTACCGGGCACTTTGGCAAGTAGTCCATTACAATGAGGACTGAAACGACACCTCCGGAGAGGTACACATCTGCTGGCATGCATCTTTGGCAAGTAGTCCATTACAATGAGGACTGAAACGGTGTTGATGTTCTGCTGAAGGCTGCCCCAGTTCACGTTCTTTGGCAAGTAGTCCATTACAATGAGGACTGAAACACTTACCGATCCTTTTTTAAAGATAAAATCAACACTTTGGCAAGTAGTCCATTACAATGAGGACTGAAACGCTGTTTGGCTTTCGAAAGTAAAAGTATGTAGTGGCCTTTGGCAAGTAGTCCATTACAATGAGGACTGAAACGCTTCGCCTTTTCTTTTTGCGAAGTTGGTTTTTCTCTTTGGCAAGTAGTCCATTACAATGAGGACTGAAACGTGGGGGTGGGGGTCCAAAGAACCCCGTGTACCACTTTGGCAAGTAGTCCATTACAATGAGGACTGAAACGTTACGGTAGTGGGCGTAGCTGGTATGGCATAGCCTTTGGCAAGTAGTCCATTACAATGAGGACTGCGACAACCGGATGAAATAGGTGACTAGCGCATAGTTGTAAAGTAGCCGTATGGAGCGTCACTTACGAACCCTTCGCGCATTATACAACGCCGCAATCACTCGGAATCTAA
>Ga0163148_10004216_pt1 | contig 15164 bp, 6 predicted proteins | sample OliLakLV19MP7P2_FD_148606 | JGI IMG/M metagenome (GOLD analysis project Ga0163148, IMG submission 148606) | Freshwater microbial mat bacterial communities from Lake Vanda, McMurdo Dry Valleys, Antarctica- Oligotrophic Lake LV.19.MP7.P2 | ecosystem: Environmental > Aquatic > Freshwater > Lake >...
ACATTGCATTCCAAATGAAAGTGTTTGCATGCAAGAACAGCGAGTTTCTCAGAGTCCCAATGAAGGGGGCGCACAAGTCATTGCAACAATTTGCAACATTGCAATTTGCAACATTAGCCACCATGCATCATGGCGCTTTGCGAACAGGTTGCTTTTTCAGGTTGCAGGTTGTTAACCTGTTCGAATGGGTTAGCAACCGGTAACCGCAACCCATTCAGTTTGGCGAACAGGTTAGTAACCGGTAACCGTAACCTATTCAGTTTGGCGAATAGGTTAGCAACCAGTAACCTTAACCTATTCAAAAAAGTAACCAGGTAGCCAACCCAGTTTGTAGCTGCACGTCCTGTTTTGTGAAAACGTCTTGTCTGTGTGCCACAAGTGCGTAAGGTTAAAATGTCTTGTCTGCCGCCAGTTCCAGGTATTTTAAAGTTCTAATAGCAAGAACAATCGTGCGAACGATACTTTCATCTGACAGTGTACGTAGGTACACTAGCTAGCTAGTAGTAAGTACGGTACGTACCGCAGCCGATATTTCTACGGCTTAAGAGACGACGTGTCTTCTTGGTGGTACACATACACCACTGGTCCGTACAAGCTACAGTACATTAAGATGTGACTATGTCTCACACTGTCCCCTTCACTTCAGCAATTGTAAGCCAACCAACCACTATTAGTGTACTACTCTAGCTAGCTAGTAGCTAGCTAGTACTCAACTAACTATTTAGACTACTCGGAGTAGCTGAATACTCTGTGAGAATCATAACACTGAATCCTGAGATTCACATACTCGTACAACGTACTGGTTTGAGGAAGTGGGTGACATTTGAGGAATAATAGAGATAGAATCTGAAGATTCATGTAGTGCCAGTAACAGATCATGACCGAGGCTGCTAGCTAGCTAGGCGTTCAGTAGTCTAGGTCTGACTCTCTAATGAAGCGAGAGACTTGCTCCATGGGAAAACCAGATTCTGGCTTGGCTAGTAACTCTATCCCTACCGTTTTTATTGAGGTAATAATTGCAATCAGTTGGCTACTTACGCGAAGTATTTGGACTTGTTGTAGGGCATGGTGAGTTTGTCCAAGTCAGCGAGGTCGGCAGGGTCTAAATCCAATGGAAACTCGTCGACCTCGTCAGCATTGCCCCCACCATTCGAGGACAAACCGCCGCGACTAATAGTCCCGGGCCTTATAGGCGGCGGCAGTGGTTTTGCTGAGTTTGACGACGACCCTATCTGTGACTCGCTATCCTGGTCTAATCGGCGTTTCTTTGCTGGTTGCTTCTGCAGGAGTTCCTCCTTCTTCTGGGCCAGCGTTTCCTCCAAGTTTTTTTCTTTGATAAAAGCCTGCACTATCTTGACCAAACGGTGCCCGTATTCGTTTGCCTTTTGCTCGGCAATGCCATCCAATGCTTTTAGCTCGTCTATTGTCGTGGGGCATTGGGAGGCTATTGCTTTGATGACCGGATTGGTCAGGATGTGCCAATAGTAAATCGGATTTCCCATCAACTTCTCTTCGTTAGCCCAAGCTATGACGATTTGCATGACGCGTTTTTCCAATTCTTTCACGTCGTGGCGGGGAATGAGTGGGTTTTTTAGGATTGCGCTCTGGTCATTGCCGCCGTCTTCGAATTCCGTCTCGTCGTCGTCGTCGTCATCGTCAATTTCAATGATGCCAGAGCCTGTAGACTTTTTACTGGATCCACCTGCGGAAGTTGTCCCGGTCCCCGTTTTGGAGGTCGCAGATGTGCGTTTCTTGCGGGCGGGTGACTTTTTCCTCTTTTTCTTATTGCCGGGCGCTCCTCCTTCTGCTGGCGCTTCGTTGTTTTCTGTGCTTTTGGAACCTCCTTTTGGAAAATCCACCAAGAAACGTTTCCGGTTGCTTTGAATTGCCGCTGCGTTCTCTGCGGGCTGGACATAGTCTGATGAGAAACCTTGCTTGTTTTGTTCACTTACTTCCACAATGATGCGCTCAAAGATCATGGCATGTGCGATGCGGTCTATATCCTGTTTCTTCTTGAGCTTAAATCGATCTGCATCGCCGTACCCGTTCAATTGCGACACGTTCAAAAACTTGGTTGACCCCTTTGCTTTGGAACCACGGAAAAGCTCGGTTAGCTGAAGCAAGGTAACCCCCAAGCCATTCCGTTTCTGGGCTTGTATCGAGGACAATAATGTAAGCATCGTCTTTGCCACCTCAGTCAAGTCACGTTTGTCAATTTCGCGCCCTGCTCGGCAGTTGTCGCATGTTGCACGACACTTGTTGCGATGAAACGATTCGCCGAAAAATTCAAGTTGCATTGTTCTCCTGCATCGAAAGTCGTCTTCGCAGTATCGGAGACAGGTGTAGAGCTGGTCAATCTTCCTACGAGTGCTCTCACCGAAAGGATTTGTTGATGATTTACGGATCATTCCCTCTAGCACTTGTTTATCTTTGTAGGAGTAGTATAGGATACAGTCTGCCTTGTCACCATCTCTTCCCGCGCGACCACTCTCTTGGTAATAGTGTGTAATCGACTTTGGCATGGAATAGTGGATCACAAACCGAACGTCTGCCAAGCATCGATCGGAGTTTTGATTAGAGAAAGATCGAGGTGAGGTGAAACTCCTACCACAGGCAATCTTCCAATAGCAAATCATCTTACTTACCTGGCTTATCGATTCCCATCCCAAACGCTGTAGAAAAAAGAGGCATGCGTCGGTCAGCATTGTATCCATGCAGCACCATGACTAGCACAGTACATGCATTTCAATCATTTTTGTTTTCCAAAGTAACTCACCAATCGTTGCACACAAGACACTGAGGTTTCCTATGCTCCAATCCTTATGTCGTTTTTCTCGTTCATAGGGGTCCAGTTCCGCGTGGTAGAATGACACCCGAATCGAACGGAGGCCACGTTTGTTGAGCTTTTCTTGAAGCTTTTCGGATAATTTTTCGCAATCCTTTCGACTAAGACAGTAAATGACACCGGAGGGAGTGTTACTATCGTTTTGTCGTTCCGCAATGTAATCACAAATCGAATCTTCCGCTTTGCTATCCTTCTTTCGAACTTCATAGTGTAGGTTGGGCCGATTAAAACTGGATTTGTACAAGTAGCAATCTTGCTTCATCCGCAGCGCGGAAATGGCATCTTTCACGACCTTTTCATTCGCTGTGGCAGTCAGCGCCATGAGGGGAACCCCAGGAAAGGATTCTCGTAATGTAAAGAGATTTTGATAATCTGGCCGAAAGTCGTGACCCCAATCAGATAAGCAGTGGGCTTCGTCAACGACGAATCGATTCAAAAGATTGTTCTCATAGAGCCGTGCCAAAAGTCCTTGGATCATGTTGGAGTGGCGCAGCTTCTCGGGTGTTAGATACAACAGTTTGACGCCGCTTTCGGCAGTCGTCGCAAACAAACGACGCGTAATATCTCGTTGTTCCGTCTCGTAATCTTGAGACGAATTGAGAAACACCGATTCCACTCCCAGTTTTGTCATGCTTTGGACTTGATCTTGAATGAGAGATAGGAGGGGGGAAATGACAACGCTGAGTCCGGGACAGCACCAAGCCGGTAACTGGTAGCAAAGTGATTTGCCTCCGCCCGTGGGCATCAAGACAAAGACATCTCTACCACTAACGGCTTGCTCAATAATTTCTTGCTGTCCTGGACGAAAGGTCTTGTGGCCAAACTTGCGGCGATTTTCTCCATGAATGTCTTTGCAGCCAGAAAGAGGACGAACGGCAGGTGCCGCAGACATTGCGGAGGGAGCGGTCCACGAAGCAGCGTTGTTGTTGTCGTTGTCGTAATTGCTGCTGTCGTAATTATTTCCGCTACTGTTACCACTTGCAACACCACCACCAGCAGCACTGCCCTGGAACGAATTGTTTGTATCTCCATCCACCCACTCAAAAAAGTCACACTGGTCAGAACGTTCAGGTATGGAGCATTTGTAGAATTGTCTTCCAGGGTTGGCTGCAGAGTTGGATGTGAGGATTCTGCAAGGCTGGTTGTGACCGGGGCAAAGGGGGGTGTTGTTGTCGCCATACGACGGGTTGCCACTGCTGTCCATATTCATGTTGCTGTTGCCGTTGCTGTTACCACCACCATAGCCGGAATCGCCATCAATCCATTCAAAAAAATTACACTGGTCAGAGCGTTCAGGCATGGAACATTTATAGAATTGTCTTCCAGGGTTGGCCTCCGAATTGGACGTGAGGATTCTACAGGGAAGATTGTGTTCCGGACAAAGAGGAACCCCACTGGTATCCATGCTGGCGTGACCTCCTCCTCCTCCTCCCTGAAAGGATGAATGGTTGCTTGTAGTATTGTTGTATTTGTTGCTGCCGTAATTGCTGCTGCTGTTGTCCCCGTAGGAAAAATTATTATAGTCACTGTTGTTGTTGTTGTGAAACGACCCCCTGTCATGATTTGAATTATTAGTATTGTAGTTGGTGGCGTAGCTTCCAGTCTGTATTTGTTGTTGCGGCGGTGGTGGCATGGCTGCCTGTGACGACAAGAGTTCCGCCTCATCTATATTGGCCAAAATATCATCCAAACCATCATCAAAAAACAATGTTTCATTGGCATTGCTGCTTTTGCTGATACTGAAATTATTGTTGTTGCTCGTCTGGTTCTTCTGCGCTGTCGAGGAATAATTATTTTGGTGGGTGGTGGTGAAGGAGGTGGATGCCGCCGTCGATGGAGTTATGCCACTGCCGCTGCAGGACCCTTTCTGGTAGGGGTTTCCGCTACTATTTTGTCTGAGAGGAGGAGGTGGTGGGTGGGATGATGATGATGATTGTGGAGGAGGATGTAGTGGTTGCTTGCTGTGGCTGTCGAGTGCTTTGGGCAAGGAGGAGGACGACTTGGCAGGATCCACAGCAGCTGATGATGATGATGGCTCAAACAAAGGAATGGGTTTGAAAACTTTTGTAGGAGGTGGCGAGGGTGGAAGTTTGATACGTATTTGGTACCGCTGTTGTGACGCCTCCAGTTCTTGCTGTAATTTTTGTAGGGACCAAATCGTTTGTGACGTTGGAGTTTTTGTGGTCGGTGGTGGTGGTGGCGATGGGTGAAAGGCGGTTTTGTTTTGTTGTCGATTGTCCTTCCAGTGTTTTTCTCCCAACAAATTTCCATCTTGGTGTACAGCATATTCAAACACATCCCGTTCATTACTACTTTTATCTTTTTTGTTTTTGTTGTTTTCGTTTCGGCTTCGTTTCCTGGCTGGCTGCCTTTGCTTTAGTTGCGTTTGTTGTTCGACAAGCTTTTGTCGAAAAATCAATCGATTCTCTTTCGTAGAAGGACCTTTCGTATCCTTGTTTTTTCCTGGTTTAGAGACGTTGGGCGCGGAAGACGGCGGCGGCGGCGGAGGCGGCAAGTCTTTGGTGGCGGTGGTTTTGGTGATGTCAGGAGTGGTGGCCTCGCCGACGACGAGATTGTGAACCGTATCAGCACTTGTCATTTTTTTAAATACTTGTACTGCGAGATACGAAGAGGAGAAGTCGTAATGAATTTACTTATTTCTTGTGCTGGCGGTGTGATCCTTTTGCTATAGCTAGCTACTATACCAATATTTTAGCAACAATACTACTAGAGTTGAGTACACAGTACTGTAGCATACTACTAGTAGTAGTACTGTAACTGGATTCGAATGTTGTCGTCTATCTACCATCTAAAGCATGCTACACTACTGTATGGTACGACCGTACGCTTTACCAATAGTCTAGCTAGTACGACGTAATAGCAAGCTGGTGGCGTGCAGTTTCTGACCTTTTCTGCTTCGTACTAATCTTCACGGGCACGCCCGCCGGTCCCGCATAGGATGGCGCGAACTTCTCGTGAACGAGAAAAAAGCATGACGAGAAGTGTGCGTCTAATTTCTCTCCTCATATTTAAGAAAACAAAATATTAATGTCCAACCAGCAACGATCTGTCTCAACGACAATTTATTGAATGAATCAATGGAACACCAAAAATGAAGAAGTCAACTCGACGCACACGGCTGACTCCAGACTTTAGCTACCATCTATAATAGCCTATTGCGACTACCTCAAAGGCAAATCGATTTTGTGTGTGTAGCTGATCAGCACGGCGTTTAGCTACTCCTAGGACGCATAGTCGGGGTTTTTAAAAACAAACAAACCATGGGACCTCCAGCTGCAGCGAGGACTACGACAAGATTGTTACTTCCAACAACCACAAGGAAACTGTTGTCGTCTTTCGCGAATGCTGTACAGAAGCAGGTACATGTACTCATGCTACAGAACCGGCAAGCATTGGTTGCGGTGTCATCGTCAATGTCACACACTACTCGATGCTTCACCACAAGTGGAACAAAGCCACCAACAACAACAGCATCTTCGAAAAATGACACAACAAAGGGCACCAAAAATTCTACGGTTGATGACGCTGGTAAACAAACCTCAAGTGATGCTACTAGTACAATTGAATCCAAGACAAGTTCAAAGGTTGACTCCTCGTCGTCCACCTCAAGAAAAGAGTCAAAGTTACCCACTGATGATGTGACAACAACCAACGCATCTACTACTATATTGCTTCCCCCTCCTCCGCCGCCGTCAAGTCCTAGTAGTAGTGCATCGTCGTCAACAATAGAATCATCAACGACGACGTCAAAATCTTTGTTGACCAATGCCTTGAAACAAATGCAAGATATCGTAGAAGAATCCAGTGGATTATCGGAATTGACGCATCTCAAACAAAAAGTGCAAGATGCCTCCACCCAATTTGATGTGGCCACCAAACGAGTTGCCGAATTACGGGATGCCGTCACGCAGGCTCAAAAAGCACACGAATTGGCCCACAAAAAACATGTCAGTCTGCTAATGCGTCGGGATGATTGGAATGCCGATGATGCGCAAGCCTTTGTGAGTATAACGTCAGACGAAGTCATGACGCGACAAGCCTTGTTGGAAGTGCAAGATGGATTGCGACGAGCCGAAGACGCGGCCATTAATGGTCAACATTTGTACATGGATGCCATGCGACAACGCTACCACGAAGAACAAATGTGGCAAGACAAATGGCGGCTTTTTGGAACCTATGGCACGTGGTCACTGATTGGAATCAATACTCTGGTGTTTTTGGGTGGACAGTACAGCAAAGAAAAAAGAGAAATGAGGCGTCTCCAGCATATGGAAGCTTTGTTGATTCAAAGTCAAGAGGAAGCGGCCACTCGAACGGACGAGTCGCTCAAGAAATATGCCATGCTGACTGGAAGTAGCAGCAGTGCTGGTGGTGGTGCGGATGCTGACAGCGGCAGCAACGGCAATGCGCAAATCACGGACGAAGGAGAGGACAAACGAAGTGAGGAAACCGGATCGTACGACAAGCATGCACGCGACAGCCATTCGGATGCAAAGGCATCGCCCCAATCGTTTACAGATCTATCGAATTTACATGCCCCATCCGTGGCATTGGGGGCTGCAATAAGCGTCTCGCTCGTGCTTGTTGTATCGCTCCTATCCAGTCGGTGACGTACAAACAAATAGTATGTTGCTGTGCATCAAGCCGGAAGTACAAAACAAAGTGCTCCATTTCGATAGACGGCCCATCCCTGGTACTCTGGTATACATCCTGCCGCCCTCAGGTAATTAATTTGGGGGCGTCAGCGCGCTTCTGTAGCCTGGAAGACATTTGGTCTGCCAGTTTGTCATGGCGTTTTCGATGCTTCATAGGCAGCTGCCCCGATCGATACGGTGCGTCTGGAGCTTCCATGAGGCGCTACCGGATGCATCAAATATTAGAGCGGTTGTAATAATTCTCAAATGTATATTATTTTATCTTTTTTTCTAACTGTCAAATACAGGAAATATTCAAAAATCCATTGGCGAGCTTTCAAATTGCTTACATTTCCATGGCATCAAGTTCTTTCTTCAAAGCTTCAATCTTGGCTTGGACACCAGACGCCATGACACTGTTCACCTTGGCAGTCAAAGCGCCGACCTCCTTGTCGAAGAATGCAGCCACGGCCTTGTCATCTTCCCAGTCTCCGGAGAAGATGGATTGAATAGTCGAGGAAGCCTTTGCCTTGGTCATGGTTGGATCGGCCTTCATCATCTTGGCAGTGTAGAAGTCCTCAGAGAGACGGCGCTTGGCACGGTAGAAGAAGAATTGACGAGACTCCTCCCATGGGACAGCAGACCTGATCACACCCTTGGCCTTCATGCGGCCAGTCTTGTCGTGAAGATCCGCAAACTCAGTTGCAGCTTGCAAGTAAACAGGCTTCAACAACTCTTCACGGGCAGAAATCTGTGCGCGGATAGCAGCGGCATCATCCTCTTTCTCACACATTTCAAGCTCGCTGTCCAAAGCCTTGATCTCAGGGTCTTGTTCATGCATAAGCTTGAGCTGATCAGGGAGACGGAACTTGATTTCTGTGATACCAGCAGGCTCCAAGATACCACCACGAGAGTCAGGGTCTGCGTACATTTCCATCTTGTCTTGGTTGATAGTGGGGTCAACAACAACCCAAGATCCTCCTCGGAGCTCACCATGGGGAGGCAAGTACATGAAGACAGGGTGCTCATACTCGCGAAGGGCATCAACAATCATGGAACCAAACTTCAAGATTTCTCCAGCCATATCACGGCTTCCTCCACTGAATCCACGCCAGTTGGCAAAGATCATCACAGGAAGGCCTTCCTTGTTGAAGTCACGAATAGCTTGTGCAACCTTGTAAGAGGAGTCTGGGAAAAGAACTTGTCCTGTTGATTCAAATGAAAACAATGACAATGTATGGGTGAGCAAGAAGTTACAAAGTCAATCATGGAGATGAGAGAACAGCACCATGCGTTTAGTTCAGACGTACCAGCTTGGGGTTGGACAGCTTCGCGAGAGTTGGGATCAGCTGGGTCAGCTGGGATGACCTTGTCAACAAGACGGGTCTCAACAGCAATGGCTCCCATGGGGAGACCGCCAAGACGCCCTCTTCCAATAACCACACTCTTTCCCCAGCCTGCAAGGTACTCTTTGAAGGATCCTTGATCAAAGAAACCTGGCATGTCCGAGGTACCGGCCATCATCATGCGGGGATCATAGGGAGTTGGTGTAGGGCGCCATGCGACAGCTCGGTCAACAGGGTCGGCGGTGACACGAGAAGCTGGAAGTGCGTTCACCTTGGTCGGAACAAAGCTGAGCCACTTGAGGATGGCTGCAACACCCTCTTGGTCGTCTTCCACAATTTCGTGAGCCACTCCATTGGGGTGCATGATCTGAGGACCTCCAAGTTGGTCTTGGGAAGTGTAAACTTCACGACCAAGGAGCTTGTTGAGGGCAGAGTAACCAGTCAGAAGGATGGGGCCAACCTTCTTTTGAATGACACGTTGGCCAAGGCGCACCAAGTATGCACCAATTCCAACACTGCGGCCTGTGACATAACTGAGAGTGAAGACCTCGTCGTAAGCTCGGGACGTCTCTCCAGCAATCTTTCCACTGCCTTGCAAGTTCTCGACACCAATGCCGTGAACTGTTCCAATAACATCATCAAGGGCCCATCCTTCCTCAGTCTTGTGTGCGATAACGGCCCCTTCTGGGAGTGCCTTGTAGTCAGCATCGGTAAGGTACAAGTAGTCAAAACCTTTGTTGGGGTTCTGTGGGTCACTGAATTTGATCTTGAGCTTGGACTTCAATTCATCAACAAGACCAATTCTTGCACCAGCGTTACAGGCAAGGTACACACGGGGGAGCTGGTTCTCGCGAGCATAAACAGAGGCCTTGTAGAAGAATTCATCTTCCTCCACACCAAAGGATCCACTTTGCACAGTGACATCATTTGCAATTACAACAACATCACGACCTTCAGGGTACTCAGGGGTCTTCATGTTGGCAACCCAACCAACCATGGCAACCTTGTTGGTGCCAACAGGGCGAGAGCCGAAGTACAACTCTCCATCTTCGCCTTCAAGGAGCTCCTTGGCTTCGAAGAGGCTGCTGGGCACAGGAACCGCCTTGCCTCCGGCCTTGGCGGTGTACGCTTCCCACTCATTGACAAGGGCAATTTCCATGAGACCCAAGAAATCATACGCGTAGGTAGAGCCAACACGGCGGGCAATACTTCGCTTGGTCTGCACCACACTGGATGTGGCGTAAGGGTTAAGGACACCAGTACTGCCGTCAATGGGAGCAAATTCCTTGGCAAGACCGGTGACAGCATCGCTCTTCTCGAGATAAGCAGCAGGTTTGAGCCAAACTCCATCCAGAGAGGAAGCCACAAGCCGAACAATTTGTGTGACAGGGTTGCCGTCCGCTCCTGTGGAGGCCACACGGAATTTACACTCAATCTCATCAACATTGAGCTTCTGGAGACGTTGTGCTAAAAGAGATTTTGCGCTTCCAATGATTTGCGTGAAACGAGAAGCAACGTCTTCTGCTGTCATGCCGTCAACTTCGGTAAGCCCGTGCAAGTACACTCGGCTAGACGATTGAGACTTCACTTTGGCATTCGCTCGGGCGCGCTCCAGCTCGTCCAATCCTTGCTCCAGGGCGCGCATGGCTTCGACATCAGTGGCGAGGCCGCTGCTGAAAGAGATACCTCGGACGAAGACAACCTGTGGTGCTCCTCCTCGCACAGGCTTGGTGGTTTTCTCTGTTCCAATGTAAACTTGATTGTTTTTGCCAATGGCAGGGATGCGCTCAAGGTCAAAGCTGTTGCTGAGGGGTCCCAACTCCAAGAGCTGGTACCTGGTTGGACGCATATCACGACGAAGGAGATCCTCCTTGTAGGCATTGTATGCGGGGAAAGTGTAGTAACTTGGGTCGTTCTTCTCATTGGCCACAGACAGGTTCACAGTTTGTACTCCAAGCTTCTTAAGCTCCTCGGCTTTACTGGCAAGGGCGCTTTCGATGGCAGATACATCAGCGCCACCACTCTTGACGTGCAAGTGCAACGAGTTCACAAACTCGCCACCGACGCTTGCGGGCTTGCCACCAATGGTGGCGGACAGCTCGTCAAGGATAGCTGGAAGCTCTTTGCCGAGGTTGGCGACGGAGCTAACAACGCCCAACACACCATGACGTTCCACACTTTCGGACTTAGGTACCTCTGAGAATTCGTATTTGAACGAGCATGTCAAGCTGTCACCGGACTCCTTGACCTCCACACTCTTGACGCGATGAGCACGGTAGAGACGACGGACGTAGACCTCAGCAGCGGAAGATCGAATCTTCGCATCCTCATCCGTCTTCAGGTACGTGAGCAAGTCAACACCAGCAGATAGGGTTGCACTCTTTGCGAGAGTATCCAAATCACTAGAGGAGTCCGAAAGCTGGGAGCGGAGCTCAGCAAGTCGGGCTTCGAAAGAGGGGATCTTGGATCCTTTAATGAGCATATCGGCAGCGACAACAATGGAACCATACGCTTGGCCCTCCATTGTGGCCAACTGCTGAACCAAGGCGAGCAAATCATCAGACAGTGGTTCGCTAAAGCGGAACGAAAAGGTTTCAACTTGACGGAGAAGTGCAAGCATTAGTTTGGATCGGAGTTTGAGCTGTTGGTGAGCAAGAATTTCCGACACAGCAACATCCAAGTTGTCAATGTTGGCTTTCGTCAGATCCCGAACAACGTCATCAAGGAGTTTTCCAGCAAAGGTGTTTTCTACCCGGAGGAATTCAGCCACGGCACCTGCGGCAAGTTGCGAGGCTGACTCCATGTCGGCAACATTCTCGAATGCCTTCTGAACAGCAGCATCCACATCTCCTTCGTATCCAGAGAGGATGTTCTTGAGGGCTTCCGCGGGTGTGATGTCAACGGGAGTGTTTTCGAGTTCAAGTTTTCCAGCAAAGGTTCCAATCTTCTTCACCTTGGAGGGATCTTTCAGCTCGATGCTGGCAAGGAGATCTCCTGCACCAATCACAGATCCTGGGGATAGCGCATTGGTGATCTTTCCAGTTTCAGTAGCCTTCACGGCCATGATCATCTTCATGGCTTCCACTTCAACAAATGTTTCACCAGCCTTGATTTCTTGTCCATTCTCCTTAAGGTACCTGACAACTTTACCACTTACATCAGTGCGGAACTCAGATGGGTCATTGATTGAGGGCATCATGATTGTGTTTCCATCAACCTGAAGACGCACGCCCAGAGGTTCTTCCATACCATTGATTCGGTGAGTTTCACCACCGAATGTTGCCAGAAGAACTCCCTCAGAAGTTTGCGTGACCTTGGCTTCAATGGTGTTTTCTCCTAGGGTAAGGCGGTAGACGTCTTCTGCAATACGCTGTACCTTGAACGGGTACTTGGTGTCTAGGTAAGCCACTTCAATGTCGAAGGAGTTGATGCCTGGAATGCTTCCAATGGACACCTGACCCTTTTCAAAGGCTGCCTTCACATTACCCATACCTTGCTGGACATGCTGGAAAGCTTGGTAAACAGCATTAGATACAACAACCAAGTCATTGGGAACTGTAACTTTGACACTCTTCTCCTTGATGATGCCATCCAACCAGGATGTATCAATAGTGTTTTCAATGAATTCCTTGGTCTCAAGAAGCTTCACAAGATACTCAATAGTGGTCCTGATCTCACCCTTGACTTCCATTTCCTTAAGAGCAAGAATGAGGGACTTGCGAGCTTGCTCACGAGTAGCACCTTTGGCAAACAAGTGGCCGAACTGGGAGTCAGCGTATTCGTGAATGCCACCATTAACACCAACACTGAAGTAACCCCAGACATTGGGTGTAGACTGGAACTTGATGCGCTCAATGGAACCCGCTGTGGGCTTGAATCCCTCATCGGGGTTCTCGGCAGTGATGCGGGCGGCAATGACGTGGGAATCAATGGGCATGTAATCTTCAGTCATGAAGTCAATCTTGTCCAAGCCATAGATGTCCTCCTTTCCATAAAGGTTGCGGATTTGAGGGATGTTGTACAAGGGGATGCCCATGGCCACCTGCAACTGAGTTGCTGGCATGTTCACGCCAGTAATACCTTCAGTGACAGGGTGCTCAACTTGAAGACGAGGGTTCAACTCCAAAAAGAAGAAATCATCAGTGGCAGCATTGTACAAGTACTCAACTGTTCCTGCACCAACATAACCAATGGACTGAGTAAGACGCTGGGCAGCCCTTTGCATCTCCTTGAAGCTCTCAGGCCTAGCGATGGTCGGGGGTCCTTCTTCAAAGATCTTCTGGAAACGACGCTGGGTAGAGCAATCACGTCCATTCAGAGCAACAGCATTTCCATGTTCATCACCCACAATTTGTACCTCCAAGTGACGGGCATTCTTACAGAGCTGCATGATAAAGATTGGAGATCCAACCACTTCATTCTGGACCTGGATGTAGGCATTGCGGAGATCCTCTTCGTTTTCAACAAATCGGATACCCTTTCCACCTCCACCTTCAGAGGCCTTGATCATGAGTCCATTTTCATAGCCGATGCGCTTGCCTGCTTCAACGGCTTCCTCGACATTACGGCACGTGGCTTTCTCGAAGGTCTCGGTGGGGATGGTACCTTCAGGGGTAAGATCGGCTTGGAGGGGTCCATCATCTGGGCCGCCGTAAGAACCACTCCATGGGATGGAAGGCACATTCGCTGTTTGAGCAAGGATACCAGCAGCAATCTTGTCTCCCAACACGCTCATGACAGGAGCAGTAGGTCCAATGAATTTAATTCCAAGCTTGGTCAAAGTTTCAGGCAACTTGGGGTTCTCACTTGCATGACCCCAACCAGGCCAAACTGCATCAACTTTCTGTTCCTGGGCAATCCTTGCAATGACCTCAACGTTGGCGTAGTTGTTTCGGTTCACACCTCCTGGAACCTCGACGTACTCGTCAGCCAAGCGAATAAATTCAGCATTGGCTTTGATATCTTCTGGGGTGGGCATGGCGACGAACTGGATGGCTTTTTCATCTCCAAGTTCCATGTAAGCCCATTGACGCATGGACAAAATGGACTTGGTGGCAGCCATACCATTATTCGCGATCAAGACCCTCTTGATGGGAAGGTTTCCGCCACGCTCTTCGACGTATTGCTCAACAGTTTTGAAGCCTTTGGAGGTAGAAACCTCTTCCTTTTCCATCGTTGACATGAAGAGAGCACTGCCGAAGGCGGCGTTGTCGGACTTGGACAAGGCAGCATCACGGACGGGCCCAACAAAGGTAGCAGGGGCTGTGAATATTCAAAAATATTTCACGAAGTAAACGACGCGGGGGAAACACGGTGTGTGTGAGAGGCATGAAGTTAAATACAAAGCGAGGATGAATTTATCGATCAATATGTGCCCGATATTAATTAATATTGCTGAGGGGAATCACGGTCAGTCCCCAACAACTTAAAATAATCAACATCAAGTCATCAATCCCAAAGCTGCCAATTCAAAAAGAAACGATACGACAAGAAACATACATTTGTGGGTGAAGGCAGAAGTCGAAGAGACTGCTGCCGCCACGAGCAAAGCAATTGCGGCACTCGCGTAGCCACGAGTTACCAACATCATGTTGTTGTTAGTTGACCAAAAATTAAGATTTGCAACAAGGGGCTTCTGGTCACCCAAAAACTTGATTTATGAGATTGCCAGTGATGGGAAATCGCGATGGTTTTGGTATCGTGCTTTTGATATCTGATGGACGTCCCACCGAGTACGTCAATTGGTTACATCACCAAAGTGCGATGTAATAGTGGAGAGTTTGACGAAAGATACCCTTTGTCGAAGAGTTCGGCAGCCAATCAAGGATCCGTCGCGTACATCACTCATCCATCACAACCATCATTTATCCTCTCTAGTTGTCTACTGGCTAGACAACCTCGGCCCGCGTACTGGCTAACGGGTTGCTGCCAACCAATAAACACGTCGTACGTGAGAGGCTCGTAATGAGGCCAACTACAAGTACTAGTAGTACTCTGAACCGGGGTCTTTTTTGCTCTACCAGTAGACTACTCGGTGAATGAGTGATGATGGTAGCTTTTGCGGATCTGCTAAAGATCGAACATTCGGTAAGTCATCCATCAAAATTATTAATAAAAGCGAACGACGTCGATCGGTTCCTAGATGCTTTGGCTATTGTTGAGATAAATATTTTGTCCAAAAAGCGTGTAGAAAATCATGAATGAGGGGAAAAACGACGGCTTATCTGCTTGTTGTCTGAAATCCACGAATGAGGACATACGTCAGTGAGTCAGTGAGTCAGTCCGTCGCCGCTCATTTTTATTCCTTAGTACTAGTAC
>Ga0163148_10004219_pt1 | contig 15160 bp, 12 predicted proteins | sample OliLakLV19MP7P2_FD_148606 | JGI IMG/M metagenome (GOLD analysis project Ga0163148, IMG submission 148606) | Freshwater microbial mat bacterial communities from Lake Vanda, McMurdo Dry Valleys, Antarctica- Oligotrophic Lake LV.19.MP7.P2 | ecosystem: Environmental > Aquatic > Freshwater > Lake >...
AAGGGCTAACGGCAAGACCACCGCACGTTCAGCAGGCTGATCTCTGGCAGAAAGTGACACCACTTAAACAGGGATTGGGAAGCCATTTTGGATGAGATGGGAGAAAATTGAGCCTCCCCAGCTTATCATTCTTGCGACAGAACCCTTTTCCTTTTATCTAGTGGTGGCACTGCTGTTTGATGCTTTCCAGCGTCAGGCATTAGAGTTGGGTCGGTCTGTTGTAACACGAGTCCCCGCTCGTGCCATAACATCACGGCAAGGGGCGACGCAGAGACGAGCGCCGCTTCCAGCAACTACTTAATCGAGAAAACTGAGTCGCCATAACAAGGTTTCCGCTTATACCTGATTAGTCTCGCTTTGTTACAGCGATATTACCTGTCAGAGGTGTAAGGCTGTTGCTTTTGATGGCACATTCACGCTATCTCACTAATGAGTTTAAACGCTGTCCAATCAAGTGGATTGGGGAGGGCTTTCATCGTTACGATACCGCTCAGGTAACCTGGTTGAGTGATCGCACATTATCTGACTCTTCGGCTACGCCCATTGTTTTCTTACGGTTGAACATTAACGCTGGACTTGACCAGGCATTCACGCGTGGGCAGTGGTTTCCCGTCTTGCATTCATACGCCATAATCGTGCGAAACTCGCCATCCGGGTCGCGATAGCCAAAGGAATAGGGAAACGCACCGCCACAATCCGGATCGGTGTCACGATCGTGGCAGCTGCCCAGGTTGTGCCCCAGTTCATGAGCAAAGGAGAAGTTATTGGCTGCACAGTCAACCTTGACGACCGTGAAGGCGTGTTGTTGAAACTCAGCAGCGGTTTGATCAAATTTCCCAGACCGCAGGCATCGTTCAGCTTCGTCACCCACAAACTCACTGCATCTGCCTGAAACGTCTTGCGTAATTGTTTTTCTATGGCAAACTCGGTGAGTGCTTTCAGATCCTGCTCGGCAACGCCAGATTCGATATAGTCCACCTCTTTCCAGCCTGTAATTTTAACCCGCAACTGTTCAATGTCACTCTGCCGGTAGCCCTGATTGGTCTGTTCCTGTACACGCGAAAGGAAGAGTGCCATGTTATCTTCGCCGCCCGCAAGCTTCGTAACGTTTGGGGTATAGAGCACCAGTACTTTGAGGACAGTGGGTTCTGGCAATGCATCGAAGGATGTTTGAGGTTTGGCTGGTCGGGAGCCTCTGGTGGACGATCGCGTCAGCCGCTTCAGTGCGCCCGGTGGTTCATCAGGTGGAAACGCGGCTGTCTTGATTTCTCAAATCACCAATGCTTTGGTATTTGTGGGTGCAACCTCATACAACGTACCATCGGGAAGACGCACACTGGCAGAGAGACGATCGCCCTTGGTTGACAGATACACTTCGCTGTTGGGGATGTCCTGCACTCTGCCAAACTGCACGGTCACCCCCTGCCCTGCTATCGGTAGAGTGTTGCCAAGACCACGCCCGCCCGACGGTGGCTGCGTTGGTGCAAACGGCTGATCAACGCGCTCAATCACGACTTTATAACTGACATCATCAAACAGGTTCAGCGTCACGGAGCCGCCTCGTGTGCGGGGCAACACGCTGGTATTGGCGTTCACATACCGTTGACGCACGATCGTTGGATTGGTCGATAGCGCTTTCGGACTCGTGCCTGTGGCAGCAGGTGTGAACAACGGTGGGATGTTTGCTGCCACTTGCCTGGGTGCGTCAGGCTGCACCCAGGCAGGTCTGGCAAGGATAACTGTGAATAGTAGCGTCAACAAAAAGAGGGCACTCAAGTTTACAAGTTTACGAAAATGCATAGAGGTTCGCCGCACTGTGAATGAGTTTGATTGTCGAGGTTGCGATCGCGTTTTTCTGCGATCGTCACGAAAAATGAAACATTGCTAGCGATTCGTTCAGATCAAGGCGTGCCCTTATTGTATGGGTCGCCAATCACCGGAAGGCACGAAGGCTGCCCAGTAGTAGGGATGTTGGTAGTTGTTGCTGTGCAGAAACTCCAGTTGAGTTTGCCGCAGGGCATCACTGCGTCCTTGATTGGCAAGCAGGCGATCGTAATACTGCACCATCAGATTCTTAGTACCTTCATCGCTGACTTGCCACAGACTGGTGAGTTGGCTGGCGGCTCCGGCTAACACCAGGGCGCGTCGTAAGCCATACACGCCTTCACCGTTGGCGACATTGCCGATACCCGTTTTGCAGGCAGATAGCACGACGAGTTGCGTACCGCGCAGATCCAATCCGGCTTCTTCTTGAGCGGTGAGAACGCCATCTTCGCTAGCGCTTTGCCGCAGGTTGAAGCCAGTAAGGGCGAGACCCGATCGCAACAAAGCATTCTCAGTATTGCCGCTGCTAGGCGGACGGATGCCTCCGAAACTATTGGACTCGTTGAAGACAGGAATCAGGGTGGCTCGACTGGCAACGGTAGACGGCATCGCATCTGCCAGAAAAAATCCATGAGTAGCAATGTGCAAAATGCTGGGTGCTTGCACTTGCTTAAGGGCGTTTTCGGTTGCCTGGGCACCTGTGAGGACGATCGCACCTTTCAGCTTGGGAGCAATGGCGTTCATTTCTGCCAGTGTGCCGGGAAGGGCAGAGACGCGGAGGGTAGCGAGGTCGGTCGATCGCTGATTGGTGCTACGGGCCGCTGTAGGTTTGGTCGATGCAACGATCGTGGCTGTTGGGTTGGTGACGATCGTTCCAGCTTTGCGAACGAGTTGCGCGGAAGCAGGATCGCCTGGATCAGCGTAGTCGGGGTTGGCAAGGAGGACGGGCGGCTGACGGCTGGCGATCGACGTTTGCAGACGCAGGAGGTCACGACCAGCGGTGAGGTAGTTGATGTTGGTGGTTTCGACGAGGTAGCGGTTTTGCTCATCCACCAGGGCGGCGAAGGGGATGAGGTTCAACTGGCTGTCGGGAGAGAGCAGTAGGTTACGGGTATTACCAAGCTTCTGTCGGATGGGTTGCATCAGTTTGGCATCGAGTTGACGGGCGATCGTCTTTACCCTGGAATCCCGATTTCGCAACGCTTGACGGAAGGCTTCGGCTTGCTGGGCGATCGCTTCCGCATCACCCAGGTCTACGGCTTGAATGGTGCCTTGTGGGGAGAGGATGTAGGCGGCATAGCGGGGCTTACCGTAGCGATCGTCTTGCTTCGCTTTGGGATTGAAGGGACCATACCGTATCAGTTCAACAAGTGCGGCATCGGCAGGAATTTGCTTTTGAACCGCTTCAAGAGTAATGGGTTGGTTCTCAGCACGGAACTCAGCACTGCGGTTGTTGAGGTCAGATTCGAGGCGCGTTGCTTGCTGTTCCAGGTCGGTGATGCGGCTGCGATATTGCTCAGGCGAAAGTTTGCCTAAACCACCGTAGAGTAGAGTAGCAAGTTGGCTGCGAGTGCTGGCAAGGTTGTCGAGCAGCGTTTGGTCAGCGGGAGTGAGGTTTTGGCGCAGGCGGTTGAGGTTATCGGTGAGGGCATCCAGGATGCGACCTTTGCGTTGGAGAATAGCAGTGAGGGCAAGACGGGCAGCATCAGGGTTGGTGGATGCCGATTGGAGATGGAAGGAGATGGCAGCATCCGTTGTTGCAGAAATGGTTGCGATGTAGTCTCGCTTCTGCTGCTCTGAACCCACGACGAGATTAATGTCCAGATTCCATTCTTCAACCTGCATTCCCTGAGTAAGGAAGGCGATCGCTCGTTCAAAGTTCCCCTGACTTTGGTACAGCGCTGCCAGATTGTTGAGGCTGATGGCAACATCGGGATGCTGTTTACCCAAGGCAAGTTTGACGATCGCTAGGGCTTGCTGATAGAGCGGTTCTGCCTCGGCGTACCGCCCCTGATTTCGGTATAACTCTGCCAGATTGTTGAGGCTGGTGGCAACATCGGGATGCTTGTCACCCAAGGCGAGTTTGACGATCGCTAGGGCTTGCTGATAGAGCGGTTCTGCCTCGGCGTACCGCCCCTGATTTTGGTACAGCAATGCCAGATTGTCGAGGCTGGTGGCAACATCGGGATGCTGGTTACCCAAGGCGAGTTTGCGGATCGCTAGGGCTCGCTCTGCTAAGGGAATTGCTTCGCTATATTTACCCTCCTGATAAAGCTTACGCACCTGTTCATTCAGCCGCGTTGCTTCTGCCAGAGCGGTCGTCTGTTCAGCTGAAAGTGGTGGGGTGGATTGAGCATGGCTGCTGTTGGGCACTCCCAGCGACCCGCCGATCGCCCCAGTCAACAAGCACACAGAGAGCAGTGTGGATGTCCATCGCAGTTTAGAGGAGCGGTTTGGGTGGTGCATTGTGGGGGTAATAACTCAACAGCTTTATGTCCCTCCCACCATTGAGAGGTTATGCACGGGCAAAGAAACCGGGTTTCTTGTGCAAATCAAGGTGTGAAACCCCTAAGCCTGGTTGAGCAACCCGGTTTCTGGTTTCTTACAAAAATCAAGACATAGAATCCTTAAGTGTTGGTTGAGAAACCCGGTTTTTGTACCCTGCGATCGCACAGACTGACCCGATTATCGCGCTAGTCGTGGTTTTTTCGTGGCGATCGCACCCTTGATCTTCAGCATTCCGGTTTTGAACGTGGGCGATCGCACTTGAAACCGGAACGATTCCTTCGGAAAGCTTCGCTTTTCTTGAATGCCGTAGGCTATACGTGTTTTGAACGAGAACGCTGTCACTTGAAACCGGAACGATCCCATTTGAAACAGAACTACTGTCACTTGAAACCGGAACGATCGTGTTCTAAGCCGGAACGATCGCGTTTGAAACCGGAACGATCGAGTTTTGAACTGCAATGATCAGATGCTTGAGAGGAGCGATCGCTCAAATCTACTGATCTAACTACGACTGAGGGCTATTGGAGTAATCACGATCAGCATTGGTCAGCACATACGTTGCAAGCACCGTGTTAATCAAGCTCTGATAGCCTGCTTCCCCCGCCTTTGCCTTGAAATATGCCAACACAACCGTATCTAACGGCAGGCTCACCTGTTGCTGTCCTCGCTCCACTGTTACCCCACCCACTCGCAGCACTGCCCGTGCCATCTGTGCCTCTGGCACCTCCGGGATATCGGTTAAATCAATGTCGTCATCAGACATCGATCGCACTCTCACCCAGTCAGTTTTAGAGGTTTCGGAAGAAGATGAGTTGCTCATGCTTTGTGGCTCCACGCATTGAGATAATCCGAACGTTACTACCCTGTTCAGTGTGGGCAATGACGACCACCACACTGTTCAATAGCCCCAATGTAACAAATCGCTGTTCTCCATAAGCGTAGCGATCGTCCTCAAACGTAAATGTCGCACCCGCAAACATCCGCTCTGCATCTGCAAAGTCAAACCCATGTTTCGCCCAATTTGACTCCCGCTCAGATTCATCCCAGGTGAATTGCATCACTCGCTCAACCGTCGCCGACAATTGCTCAAAAGCCCTCACCCAGCAATGATTGCATGGAGATCATAGAGGATCGATCGCACCTCTGATTTGCAACATTCCAGTTTAGAACCTGAGCTATTGCTTATGCACAACCATCAGCCACTCATTGGCGTAGCCTCTCCGTTGGAGAATCGCACCCATTGCCCACATTATCCCGTCAGTCGTAGTCTTTACTTGGCGATCGCACCCTTGATCTTCAGCATTCGAGCCTAGAACTCGGATAGTCGCGCTTGGAACTGCCACTGCCGAGCCTGAAACTGCAACGATCGGGCTTGGAACTCAAATGGTCGCGCTTGGAACTGCAACTGCCGCGCTTGGAACTGCAACGATCGAGCTTGGAACTCAAATGGTCGCGCCTGGAACTCGGATAGTCGAGCTTTGAGGTGCAACATCCGAGCTTTGAGCTTGGGCAATGATGTTTCAAGCAGAAACACAGTCATTTGAAATTAAAACGATCGTGCAGGGCACCCCATCCCCTCTAGCAAACCGCTTAAGATAGGTCACAGGTAGCGCGATCGTCCCACTGCATCCAGGAGTTTGTCATGTCGTATAGCGAATTCAAGACCATTGGAGTCGTGCTTCAGCAATACCAGGTGTACTACACCGAAGCCAACTTTGTTGAGCCATTGGACTTTGCCGTTTCTGACTACTTTCGGGATGACCTGCACCTGATGATGCGCGAAGGCATGGTGGATAACTCCGAATTCGCCATCTGCGAAAACCTGATTTATCCTGTTCTCAAAGAAGTGTGGAAGCAGTATCGTCAGCTTTTTATTGTTTGGAGCCATCAAGCCCTTACCTTTGATAACAAACTGTCTGGTTTTCCCGAATACATCCTGGCAAGCCGATCGCCCCTGGGGAAAGTCGTGTTTGATAAGCCATACCTGCTACTTGTTGAAGCCAAGCAAGACAACTTTGAAGCCGCTTGGGCACAGTGTCTTTCTGAAATGATTGCCGCTCAACGCCTCAACCAGCAGCCACCCATCACTGTTTTTGGCATCACCTCCAACGGCACCACATGGCAATTTGGCAAGCTGGAAGGGGAGTCATTCACCCGTAATGTCATTCCCTACTCAATTTATGAACTCGAAGCCTTGTTTGGAGCCGTCAATTATATGTTTGAGCAATGTGCGGTGCAGTTGCAGCAGTATGCGATCGTCTGAGCCACAGTTTGCTAAAACCTCGGAGGTTTAAGCGTCGAGGCTGGTTATCGATTCAATACCTGGTCAAAACCTCCGAGGTTTGCGTCTGAGCTACAGTTTGCCAAAACCTCGGAGGTTTAAGCGTCGAGGCTGGTCATCGGTTCAATGCCTGGTTCAAACCTCCGAGGTTTGCGTCTGAGCTACATTTTTCCAAAACCTCGGAGGTTTAAGCGTCAAGACTGGTCATCGGTTCAATGCCTGGTCAAAGCCTCCGAGGTTTGCGTAACAACGAGATCAGGTCATTCTACAAGCTGTTGCCGATGAGGATGAAGGGTGCCCAGTAGTAGGGATGGGAAAAGTCACCATTGGAGTTCTGGTGCTTTTGAGGACTGCCTTTGGGAATGAGGATGGGCGATCGACTCGGTGCGTCTTTGGCTGTCACCTGATGACGCAGCAGACTCAGTTGTGCCTGTTGCAGTGCCTCGGCTTTGGTGAGTTTGCCCGTCGCGAGGTTTTTGTAAAACTGCTGTATGAGTAAACTGGTGCTGCGATCGTTGACCTGCCATAAGGACGCAATGACCGCTTTCACCCCTCGTTCCATAAACGAAAAACTCACGTTCGAGATTTCAATGCCATCGGCACCCCAATCGGCAAGGGCTGTTTGACAGGCAGACAAAACGACCAACTGAAGCTTGCCTAAATCATTAAGGTTCTTGATTTGTGAAATCGGCAGCTTTTGTCCATTGCCCAACAGGATATAGGAAGCATCTGCCTGTTCGCGGACAAAGGCTCCATGCGTTGCGATGTGAAGGATTGTGTGACCAAAGAGATGCTTTTGCAAACTGGAAAAATCGAATTGTTGATTCAGCAACTCTAAACCGGGATAAATGCCTGCTGTTGCTGACTTGGTTCGTACGATCGCCTCCAACTCTAGCGGCACATTGTCTAGCGGCGGGAAGCTGGGTGGGACGGCATTGGAGAGTCCGACGGCGAGGACGCTTGCCTGTTTGGGGTCGTAGTTGGGTTTGTCGGTATTGGTGTATTCGGCAGAGACGATCGTGGCGACGGTATAGTTTTCAATGAGATACTGGTTGCCGTCGAACAGGGCACTCATGGGAATGTAGCGGGTGATGCGATCGGGCGCAAAGATGAGATGCTTAATTTTGCCTTGTCCATTTTTGCCTTGCAGTTCTTGTTGCAGTGGTTTGGGCAAGAGCCAACCGTAAAGCTGTTGGCTGACGGCGTTGAGTGCAGCCGTATCGCTGGCACCGCACGATCGCCGTTCACACTGTTCCATCAATTGATGAAACTTGACAACAGCACGGTTCAACTCTGCTTGTGAAACCTTGACTTCAAACTGGCGCAGCGTTTCGCCTTTAGACGCTAAAACCAGCCAGAGTTTGTCGTCTGTCACCAAAGAGTAGATCAAAGCCGTGTCGGGTTGCGTTTCCAGAAGCTCCTGCACTTTGCCGCTAAACCGATTTTGGGGATCGAGAAAGTTTTTTTTGTCTTCTTTTTCGCGCGTTTTAATCGCCGCTTCAAACGTTTTGACTGCCCGATCGTACTCAGCCTGTGCCTCTTTGCGTAATGAGAGCAGGCGATCGTACTCGGCACACTGCGGCTTACTTTCCTGACACTGACGTAGCGTTTGCCCAAAGGCAATGAAGCTACCATACTTCTCAACAATGCCTCGTTCGGTTGGATCGAGCGCTACCTGTCCGTTAGCGATGTTGGCTCTGGTGGTGCGATCGAAGTCTTTCAACTCCTGCACCTTCAACAATTCAAGGACTTGTTGAGCTTCCAGAATGCGCCCTTTGGCAAGCAGCAGATCAGCAAGGTTACGGTAGGTGTATGCCACCGATTGAGCGTAGGATTCTTGAGACTCACGCGGCAGCTTACGGATGCCTTCCCGAATGGACTCGCTCACGTTGACGGATTGCTTGTAAGAGACAATGGCCAACTCTAGCTGTTTCTGCTTCTCTTGAAGATTACCAATGTTGTTGAGGGTAATACTTTCGCCTTTACGATTACCAATCTTTCGTTCAATGAGAAGCGATTCCTGATAAAGCTGAATTGCCTCTTGGTACTGTCCAAGATCGCTAAGAGCTAGAGCAATTTGATGCAGTGAGTTAGCTTCACCCTCATAGTCATGGAATTCTCGCTTAATAGCTAGTGCTTGCTGGAAAAACGGCTCTCCCGGCTTTGCGCTGATAAGACAACCTTATATCAAACTATCACTGGGTTTCAGCCGTCGATCGGGCGGCATTTTGTAGCCTTTCATACGATTTCAACCACAGATCCGGAAGAGCCGGAAAAACTGAATTGCCTGTTGCGGTCTTCTCAATTCTAATAAAATAGAGCCGCGATTATGAAGTGCTCTTGCTTCCTCTCGTCGATTAGCAGTTTTTCGATAGATATTCAAAGCGATTTGATTATAGAGAATTGCTGAATCGTATTGCTCATATATTGAATAGATAGTTCCTAAATCATCTGCAATACCAGCTTGGATAGTCTCATAATTAAACTGCTGCGTCAGCTTTAAAGCTTCTATGTAAAAATCAACTGCTTTTTGATACTAACCTAGATCAACGTAGAGAATACCCAAGTTATGTAATGTATCAGCTACACCCTCGTATTCACTTTGTTTCTTATATAACTTCAATGCTTCGTTATAAAAGCTCATAGATTGCTGGTATTGTCCTAAACCGTTGTAAGCTATACCTAAATTGTTCAGAGTCTGAGCTGTAATTTCTGAAACACTGAGCTGCTGTTTATTGATTGCTAAAACTTGCTGAAGAGATTGAATCGCGAGCTCATAGCGCCCTACTTTATTAAAAGCTAAACCGTAACTACTCAGGCAAAATTTGCTGAGTTTTAATCAAGGGGGGATAGCTGGGTTATGGTTGGAACCAGGAAGCCCAGCAATTGAGGGTCGTGAGTGAAGGAAGCATTCGAGCCATCAGAGCCACTTCGGGAAGTAATCCGTGCCGCTTATTGGCGGGGTGAAGAGGCTGTGATTGCCTTAGTAGAGAATTTACTCACGGCACAAGCAGAAGCGACAGAGAAACTGGAAGCACGCATCAAAGTGCTAGAAGATCAAGTGTGTAAGGATAGTAAAAACAGCAGTCAACCACCGTCTGGAGACGGGTTTAAGAAACGAGTTCAAAGTTTGCGTCCTAGCAGCGGACGTAAAAGTGGGGGGCAACCAGGGCACCCTGGCAGCACCCTGGCATGGGTGGCGGAGCCGGATGAGATTAAGCAGCACCTGATTGAGACTTGCCCAGGCTGTGGGGCCTCGTTGGTCGAGAGACCGATTGTGGCATGGCAGTGCGCGCAAGTGCATGATTTAGTCCCCATTGAAATCGTGGTGAGGGAGCATCAAGCGGCGGTCAAACAATGCGATTGTTGTGGGCAGAGCAATCAGGCAGCGTTTCCCGTCGGCGTGACGAATCGAGTGCAGTATGGTTCGCGGTTGCGGAGTTTGATGGTGTACCTGATGGATTATCAGCTATTGCCATCAGCACGCGTCCAAGAACTATTGTCGGCGGTGTTTGGGTGCCAATTATCAGAAGGAACCTTGTACGAGGCACGGGCGAACTGTTTTGAGTCCCTCGCTGAGGTCGAGGCAGGTATTTTTGCGGCAGTGCAGCAGGCGCAGGTGGTTCATTTTGATGAAACCGGACTGCGAGTCAATGCCAAATTGCTGTGGCTCCATGTTGCCAGTACCCAAGCCTTAACCTACTACTTCATTCACCCTAAACGGGGCCGTGAAGCCATTGATGCGATGGCTATTTTGCCTCACTTTGAGGGCACCAGTGTGCATGATGGTTGGCGGAGTTATGCGTTGTATGCGTGTGTTCATGCCCTCTGTAATGCTCATCATCTACGAGAGTTACGTTTCTTGGTGGAACGCTACGGGCAAGCATGGGCAGAGCAGATGATGACTCTGTTGGTGACGATGAAAGCAGCGGTTGAGCAAGCCCAAACCCAAGGACAAACTCAATTAAGTGCCAACGAGATCACTCAAGTTGAACAACAATACCGCGACTTGATTGATACGGGGTTGAGGCTTAATCCGGCCAATCCTCCTCTGCCCCATGCACGCGGTCGCCCCAAACAAACCCCGGCTAGAAATCTGCTGGAGCGTCTGGACACTTATCAAGCCGACGTCTTGCGCTTTCTCCATGACTTTCAAGTGCCCTTTGATAATAATCAAGCAGAGCGCGATATTCGCATGATGAAACTCAAGCAGAAGATTTCTGGAGGCTTCCGCTCCTGGGAAGGGAGTCGTGTTTTTTGCCGCATTCGTGGCTATCTGTCCACCCTCAAAAAGCAGGGGTATAGTTTGCTGGATGCTCTAGAACAGCTATTCCTAGGACGTCCAATTTCCCTTAATCTTCAGCCTGAGTAGTTACAATCACATTTGTTATTGGATTGATTTTCCTTGCGATTGCGGCTCCTTCTCTGTTGCCTAGTCGGATCAAACCCAGCCGTGATTTAGTTCAGTACGATTACGGCCTAAAAACCTACATCAGCGAGATTGTGATTACCCCAGACAGCGATCTGGTAGGACAAATGCTGGCAGAGAGTTGTTTAAAACGCAGCGCGAAGTATCCCTATCAGCGTTTTGATGTGGATGTACTAGAGCTGATTCGCAAAGGGGTTCATTTTTCTCATCCGCTGGATCAAAAAGTCCTGCAGCCTGAGGATCTTTTGCTGGTTCGAGCCAGTCAAGCAGATCTATTAGAGGTCAAAGCCGAAAGAGGGATTGAGATTCACCCTGAATTCCAATTTGGTCAGATAGACCTTGACTCTGAGGAAGAAGGATTAGCAGAAGCCTTAGTTCCTGCCAACTCAGAATTGATTGGTTCTACACTGAAAGACATTCGATTTCGGCAGCGCTACAACGCCATCGTTCTAGCAATTCGCCATGGAGAAAAGCTTGTGCGTGAGCGCATCGGCAATGTTCCTTTGCGTTTTGGGGATGTTCTGTTGATTCAAGGACCTAAACCCAGTTTGGTGGGGCTACAGGCCGATCCAGATTTACTCATCCTCAATCAACAAGATATCAATAACCATCGGCGCGGAAAAGCTGGAATTGCGATCGCCATTGGTTTGGGCGTTGTGGGGTTGGCTGCATTTAATATGGTTCCCATTCTTGTCAGCGCTTTCATTGGTGCAATTTTGATGGTCGTTACAGGTTGCCTTAGGCCCGGTGAGCTGTACGGCGCAATCCGTTGGGACATTATCTTTCTGCTGGCTGGGTTAATTCCGCTTGGAATTGCAATGGAAAAATCTGGAGCAACCCGATTGCTGGCTGGCGGTTTAGCCTCCATCGGTGGGGGGCTTTCAGGGTATTGGGTTCTTACGATCTTCTTTATCGTGACATCGCTGATTACCGAAATCTTGTCAAATAATGCATCGGTCGTGTTGCTGATTCCTATCGCTGCACAGGTGGCTGAAACGCTGGGATTTAATCCCCTTGCCTTTATTTTTGCAGTGACGTTTGCTGCGTCAAATAGCTTCATGACTCCAATTGGCTACCAAACTAACGCGATGGTTTATGGCCCTGGTGGCTACAAATTTATGGATTTTGTGCGGATTGGTCTACCCCTCAATATTCTGATGACTGTCGTTACGCCCCCGTTGATTATCTGGATATATGGCATTTAAGACTCATTCCATATTTCAAATCCGTGAAACAGCCGACTAATTCTGAAAAAGATAGCAATTCGTTCAGGTCTGGCACCAAATTTCTCAACGTTTATCTCAGTTAAAACAAGGAAGATTTCGATGAGCAAAGTATTAATTCAGCCCCACGGGAGCATGTTGGTTGAGCGTTACTTACCAGAAGAAGAACGCCAACGTACATTGGAAACGGTTCGCGCTTTACCGCAGTTAACCCTCTCAGAACGTAATCTTGCCGATCTAGAATGTATTGCGACGGGCGTCTACAGCCCACTAGAGGGATTTGTCGGGGAGCAAGACTATGATGCCATTGTAAATGAGATGCGCCTGAGTAATGGATTAGCCTGGAGTATTCCAGTATCGCTCCAGGTTCAAGAAGCCGAAGCAGAGCAATATAAGCTAGATAGCGACATTGTCCTTGCGCATCCCAATGGCAGTCTCTTGGCAGTCATGACGATTACCAGTAAATACCAGCCGGATCGGCAGCGGGAAGCAGAGCAAGTGTATAAAACCACGGCAGAAGATCATCCTGGTGTAAAAGCGTTGCTAACTGAAGGAACGGTTTATCTGGGCGGGCCCATCACTCAACTCTATCCGACGCCCTACTCCGATTTTCTAGAGTTTCGGCTAACGCCGCGTGCAACTCGCCAAATTTTTGAGGCAAGGCAATGGTACGAGATCGCGGCTTTTCAAACCCGTAACCCCATCCATCGTGCCCATGAGTACATCACAAAAATTGCCCTAGAGTTGGTAGACGGGTTATTCCTTAATCCGTTGGTGGGCACAACCAAGTCTGATGATATCCCGGCAGATGTAAGAATGCAGTGCTATCAAGTTCTACTAGAAAAGTACTATCCCAAGAATCGCGTGGTTCTGGGGGTTTTCCCTGCTGCAATGCGCTATGCCGGGCCACGGGAGGCCATTATGCATGCGATCGCCCGTCAAAACTATGGCTGCACATACTTTATCGTTGGGCGAGATCACGCTGGAGTTGGAGACTACTACGGAACTTACGATGCTCAACACATCTTCGACGAATTCACATCGAGCGAGCTGAACATTACGCCCCTGAAATTTGAGCACGCTTTCTACTGCACTCGCAATCAGGCAATGGCAACTGCCAAGACAAGTCCCAGTACGCCTGAGGAGCGCATTCACTTATCAGGAACGAAGGTGCGCCAGATGCTGCGAAATGGTCAAACTCCTCCCCCTGAGTATACCCGTCCTGAAGTTGCTGAGATCCTTGCAGCTTCAATGCGCTAACCCCTTATTAGTGCCTAAATCTAAGTTTCCCGCCAGTGTGCAAATTTACAGTCAACGCCATCACTTACGTTTCAACAGGAGATCGATCGTGGTTCAATTGAGCGACAAATCAATACACAGTCTTGATATTGACAGCTTAGAAGCTGAATTAGCCAGCCAAAGTCCTCAAAAGATTCTTCGCTATGCCCTAAAACAATTTGACAATATTGCGGTTTCCTTCAGTGGAGCTGAAGATGTGGTTCTGATCGATATGGCTTGCAAAATCAAGAAAGATCTGCGGGTTTTCACCCTCGATACAGGTCGTCTACATGGTGAAACCTATCAGTTTATCGATCACGTTCGCAAGCATTACGGTATCCAGGTAGAAGTCGTTTTTCCCGATTCGGCTCAGGTGGAAGCCTTCGTTACTGAAAAAGGACTCTTTAGCTTTTATCAGGAGGGTCACAAAGAGTGCTGTGGTATTCGTAAAGTTCGCCCGCTCCGTCGCAAGCTCGCCACTCTGGATGCTTGGATTACCGGACAACGGCACGATCAGAATCCCTCGACCCGTGCCAGCGTTCCCACTGTGCAAGTCGATTCTGCTTTCTCTGCTGACGATCGCCAGCTGATTAAATTCAATCCCCTCGCAAACTGGACTTCAGCTCAAGTTTGGCAATATATCCGGGCTTATGAGGTTCCCTACAACGCTTTACATGAAAAAGGCTTTGTCAGCATTGGCTGCGAACCCTGTACCCGTTCCATTCTGCCCCATCAACAAGAACGCGAAGGCCGCTGGTGGTGGGAAACCTCTGTTGATAAAGAATGTGGCCTTCATGCCACCAACATGGCTAATAATACCACCGTTTCTCGGTAGCCAATCCGGTATTCATAAGTGAACTGTACGCTCAGCAATGCAACAGAGAGGTCTCTAATCATGTCAATCGTCCTAGTCAAGAAAATCAAGCTGGATGGACAGCCCTGTGCCAAATCAGCACGAGTCCTGACAGACTTGATGGCGCGAGGATTATTGCCTCGAATTCATCAAGTGATCGCGGCAGATGAGCGCGACTCATCTAGTGAAGGCTATGCTCTGGCCGCCGAGCATCAGGTCAAGGCTGCTCCGTTCTTTATTGTCACCAAAGATGACGGCGCAACTCAGGTTTATCGAGCGTATCATCGTTTCTTGAAGGAGATCTTCAATCAAGACGCGGCTGAAGCAGACGAAGTTGCTGAAATCATGGCTCAAAATCCCGACCTGGATTTTATGATTTAAGTCCATTTGTGATGAAGTCTCCTACCTCCATCACCCCCCAAGAAATCGATGCCTTCGAGATAGGCTGGTGGCGTATCGGTTTTACAGCTAGGTCTACTGTTAGCCTCTGTATTACAGCGGTTCTTGATTGGGTAAGCCACATTTTGCTAGGCTAAGAAGCGCCTTGGCTGGTTCACTCACTGTGGCTTATTCATCTGAAAACCGCTGTAATACTCCTTGCCGCAAGTTTGCGAAGGCTTCCCACTGAAATATGGGCATAACGAACTGATTGCAAGTTGAATTCTAAAATTTTGGAGCTTAGCGATGATTGACCTTTACACTGCTGCGACCCCAAATGGTCGTAAACCTGCCATCATGCTAGAAGAAATCGGTCTTCCTTACAC
>Ga0163148_10004221_pt1 | contig 15156 bp, 20 predicted proteins | sample OliLakLV19MP7P2_FD_148606 | JGI IMG/M metagenome (GOLD analysis project Ga0163148, IMG submission 148606) | Freshwater microbial mat bacterial communities from Lake Vanda, McMurdo Dry Valleys, Antarctica- Oligotrophic Lake LV.19.MP7.P2 | ecosystem: Environmental > Aquatic > Freshwater > Lake >...
TCATCCTGCAGCTCGACGCGCCACGCCGGGCGATGGAAGCCGAGAATAACCGGATGCTGGAGGCGAACAACCGCGCCCTCGACCGGCTGCGGGACGAGATGAACGCGCAATCCGTCAACGTCAGCGGCAGCGACATGGAAGCGGCGACGCGGGCGATGAGCATCCTCGCGTCGATGCCGGGCGGCGTGACGAACATGAACGGCGACAACGGCGGCCGGATCGACTTCAATGCGATGATGTCCGCGCTGAGCCAAGCGGGGATATCGGGCACGAAGCTCGACAACATCGCGAAAGAACTTGGGATCGCGATCCGCGACAAGGACGGCCGGTATACGTCGGGCGGTATTCAATCGCTGTGGACCGCGCTGCAAACCTTTAAGCCGGGGACGATCGGCCAGAACTTCGGCGATCAGATGCAGTTCTTCAAGGACACGCAGCGCGTCGGGGGCGCGACCGGCACCGCGGGCGGGCTGCAGGGGTTCGTGGACTTCCTAAAGAACGTCGGGGGCACGTCGCTGTTCGGTACGCAGGGGATGGACCTCTCGACGGCCGAGGGCCGCGCGTCGCTTCGTGACTCGCTCCTCGGGCTGATGACGCAGCAGAATAACGGCGGTTTCGGCGCGGGCATGATGGGAAGGCTGACGTCGGCGGAGTTGCGACAGGTGATCCTCGACATGATCGGGATGATTGACGGGATCAAGCCCCCGGCTGGCGCAGACTCGGGGATGGGCGGCGGTGGTGGCGGTGGCGGTGGTGACACCACCACGACGACGGGCGGCGTCACGGTGCCTTCGTGGACCGCGACGCTGATCACCGCGATCGAGACGCAGGGCTCTAGATCGTCTGCGATCCTGACCACGCACACGGCGCTCCAGTCGCGCATCGCGGACGCGACAGAATCAACCGTCGCGGTGCTGATGGAGGTCCGCGACATCCTCCGCGACAGCGACGCCAGCGCGCGCGATATGGACGCGGCGCTGGAAGAGTCGCGGCGGCAGGCGAACCTGTACCGCGGCGTCCTGCCGGTGCTGGCCTAGCCGATGCCTGAATCGCGCGCGGTCATTCAGGTGTGGAGCGCGCCCCGCGCACAGTCGGGCGCGCGTCCGCTGGGCACGATCCCGCAGCACACGACCGGGCGCGTGTCGGAGGCGCTGACCGGCAGCCAGGGCGTCACGCTGGTGCTTCCTCGGGCGATTGCGGACGTCTCGGGCGTGGTCGAGGGCGCGTGGTTGTACGTCTCGCACCCGCGGCGCGGGGTGAGTGAGTGGTTGATCCTGACCGTTGACGACGGGGACGGGCGCGCGCGCGATACGGTCACGGTAACGGCGGGCCCGCTGCGGACGGCGCTCGCGCTGCGCGGGACGATCCGCACCATCAACACGTACGACGCGCCGACGACGGCGTTTACGCTCCCCGCGTTGCGCGTGGATACGCTGATGGGGCTGTACTTCACGCCGAACCTCGTCACCGATACCCTCGACTGGATCGCGTTTGGGGTGTCGGACTACAGCGGCACTATCCAGATCGGCCCGCTGGCGCAGTGGACTCGAGCCCAGTTGCTGGACGCGATCGAAAAGGCGACGGGCTACGAGTTTACGCTGACGCGGGTCGGCAATACCGGGTATACGCTGGACCTCGTACGCCGTCGGGGGAGCACGGCGGCGACGGTGCTGCTGGCGGCGGGGCGCAATGTCGACAGCCTGCAGCGCACGCGCGATCTCGTCGCTGGCGTCACGGTGGCAGAGCCGCGGACAACCGCGGGGTTGCCGATGCGCGACCCGCAGTGGCGCGTGCAGAACATCAGCGGGTCTGGCCCGTTTTGGGTGACGCTGACCGATCCGGCAGGCGGGCCGCCGGTGATCCGCGAGAACGCGCAGTGCGTCGGCTGTTTTCTGGTTCCGCTGGACGGAGTGCCGGTGGTGATTGCGACGAGCCGCGCGAGCGATTCGAGCGTGGAGGTGGCGGACCGGACGGGGCTGGTCGTTGGCGGTCTGGCGTCCATCTGGAGGACGAGCGGCGGTGCGTTGCTCGACGCGCTGGACTCTCCCACGGGGCTCGCCGCGCGCGGCCGCGTGGTGCAGTCCGTCAGTGTTCCGTCCCCGAGTCTCTATGCGAACCTGCTCGTCGATCCGTCGCTCAAGGAAAACCTTGCGTTGTGGGAGGTGGTCAACGCCAGCGGCGGCGGTGCCGACGTGTTTAACCGGAGCGACGATCGCGCGCCGACGATGCGCATCAACGGCGCGCTTGGCGGTGGAGTGTCGTCTCTCGTGGTCGATGGTGCGTCCGCCGACCTGCCGATCCGGTTCGGCGATGCGATGACCGTGGAGGGTATCGCGGCCAGCGCGAGCACGGACACGAACACGAGCGCGGCGGGCCTCGCCACCGTCCCATTAACGGTCGCGCTTCCCTCGACCATCGGCGCCAGCGTCTCGATGGCATGGACGCGCGGCGGGGCGGTGGTGGGCACGGCGGTCACCAATGGCGTGCAGGCCGCCGCCGCTGCGTCGCTGCTGCTGCAGGGGCTTCCGTTCACGCCGGTCTTGGCGTCGGGCGATCAGATCATCTACTCGCTGCAACCGGCGACGCTGTTCGTCAATGGACAGAACACGCTCGACGTCCCGATCCCGAACGGGACGCCGGTCACGGTCGTCGACACGTATCTCGTTGCTACACTGACGCCGGTTGTCGGGATACGCACGGTGGTCGTGACGTGGAGCACAACACTGACGGCCCCGGGCACCCCCGGCGACGCGTCGATCTCGCTCGACTTAGCGAACGAGCCGGTGGTGCCGACAGGCGGGTTTCTTGAGTCGCGCATACTCTCGTACGTCCCGACGAGCATTACCTACACGTTCACGTTGACCGGCGCGCCGCCGGCGTGGTCGACGGCGCTGGTGTCCACTCCGACGCTGACGGTGGCGACGGGCGTGCTGGTCCCGGCGAACGCCACCCTTGCGTGGGTGCGTGCCGGCGCCGTGCTCGGCACGCTGCGCTGTGTGCCAGGTGCGACGGCGGTGGCGACGACGATTCAACTCACGCTGTTGAGTGGTTTTGGGCAGGTGCGAGCGGGCGACGTGTTCTCGCTGCCGGCGCAAACGCTGTATTCGGCAGAGACCAAGTTCCTCACCGCGGCGGGCGCCGGGACGATCTCCCTGCGCGCGAACACCGCGGGCGCGATCGCGGACAACGCGATCGTCACGATCAGACGGTGTCTGGACTACAACGACGCCGAGTTTGGGTCAGGCGTAGTGCTCCGGCTGCGCGGGGATGTGGCCGTGTTCCCCACCGTCTACCGCGGCACGGGGTTCGCGCTGTACTCGCCCGTGATGCGCGTGCAGTCGCCTGACCCAGCGGTCAGCGGCGGGTCGTATTGGGTGAATGTGAGCGTTGGGCTGACGCGGTGGGCGGCCGAATCCGCGCAAGCGCAGCGGGGGTGGTTTTGCGTCTGGGACGCAGATACGGGCGCGCAGGTGACGGTCGTGGGATGGGGCGCGGGCGCGCCCGCGTTTACGCCGGTGTTTGACGTGGAAACACATTTAGACCCGGATCTTGCTGTCTTTCTGACGCGCCCCGCGCGCCTGCGTTTTTCGCTGCACCCGGGCGGCGGCAACGTTGGCGACGGGCTGGGGGGATTTACGTTCCTGCGGTGGGTCTCGGCCACCGTGTCGTTGAACGGCCTGCCGCTCGCGTTGGTGGACGGCAGCGCGTCGAATGCCCTCTGGCACCGCGCGCAAGATCTGATCGAGGCACGATCCAACGCGGCGCGCTACCGCGTCAGGCTGTCGACGGTAGCGCCGTTCGCGGAGGACGCGAGCGAGCTGCTGACACTGGGCGGGATGGCGCGTCTCGTCTCGCCGGTGATCGGGTTGGACGTTACGGTCCGGATCGCGCGCGTCGAGTGGGCGGTGGCGAACGAAGACGACATCGCGCTCGAGCTGCAAGTGCTGACCCCTCGACTGTCGGAGCAAAACCTATGAGCGTGTTTGTCAACGACCGCGACCTCTCGGCTCTCGTGTGGCACATCCTTGCGGCCGATGGGCACCTCTCGCCCGCCGTCCCGGTGTCACCCACGCTCCCGCTCGCCAATGGGCCGGGGGTCATTGGCAGCACGGCCACCGTCTCGGCGCGCAAGGTCGTCGTGACGCTGGACGTCCGGAGCGATACGCTCGTCGGGCGAGATGCCGCGATTGATACGCTGGCGCGGCAGTTAAGCGGCCGGGTCGAGTTGCGGTTTGCCAGCACGCCGACGCGCGCGATGGCGGTCACCTGCACGGCCGTTGACGTGCAGCTCCTGACCGGCGCGCACGCGAACGGGTCGTGCCTGGTGGTGGTGACGTTTGAGGCGGCAGACCCGGCGCGCTTCGACCTGCAACCCGTGACGTACGGGCTCACGACCGGTCGCGCGGCGTGCCCGGTCGGGACGGTGACGAGCGGGCCGGACATCGAGATATACGGCTCGTGTGTCAACCCGGTGGTGATCCTGCGATCGCACACCGGGGCCGAGGTGGCGCGGCTGACGTTCGCGTGTACGCTGGCCGCCACGGACACGCTCGTCATCGACTGCGGCGCGCAGACGGTAGACCGCTGGAATAGCGGCGTCAAGCAGACCGGGGCCGCGGCTGGACTCGCCCTGCTGGCGTCGGGGAGCTTCCCGATCCTCTCGCCGGAAGACGCGTCCCCGCTCGCGATCAGTTGGCCGACGCTCGAACTCTCCGCCACGTCGGGCACGCCGACGGGCCTCGTGTCTTACTCACGCCGGTGGTAGCCGATGTCGATTCTTGCCCCGTCTTCTCGCCGCGCCTTAAGTGGTCCAACGCTGCACAGTCCGCACCGCGTGCGGGTGGAGTTTTCGCGCGGGATTGACGCGCGCACCGGGCACGTCGCCACCTTCACCCGCGCCAGTTCCGCGACGCTGACGGACAGCGCGGGCGTCGTGGTGACGGTGGCGCACTCGCGCCCTCGACTGGAGCCGCGGCTGTGGCTCGGTGGCGGGGCCGCGGTGGGGCTGCGCATGACGACCGACGACACCACCTACCCCTGCGAGTGGACCCCCGAGGACGGGACGCTCGTCGTGTCCGGCATTGACCTGGGCACGGCGGCGGTGAGTGGCGCCGGGCTTGCCTACATCGGACGCGACGACGCGACCGGAAACCGGCTGGTCGTGCGCGGCACGGGCACCAGCTACGCGGTAGATATGGTGATCGGGGCCAACACGAGTACGGCCACGTTCGGCAGCGTCATCGCCAACGGCGACAAGGTCGACCTCGCGATCTACCTAAACGACGATGGCACCTCGCAGCGAGTGCGGATCGGCGGTTTTGTGAATGGGGTGGCGGTCACCGTGTCGGCGTTCGGCGCGACGATTGCGCGCGGCGGGTCGTGGGGCGCGGGGGCGAAGCTCCGGCTCAATCGCGTCGGGAGCGCGGGCACGCAGGGCAACGCGTGGTTTCGCGAGGTGTCGTGGGAGCCCGGCGCCCCGACGCTCAGTATCGTGGAAGTGGCGACGGGCACGGTGCTGGAGCGCACGTCGCTGGCGGTGACGGCGGGCACGATCACTGGCGCGACGCTGGCGGCCACCGTGCTCGCGTCGTCGCTGACGAGTGTCGGCACGCTGTCGGCGCTGAACGTCACGGGCACGGTCATCCTGGGCACCGATCCGGGTGGATCTACTGTGTTTCGCGTCGGTGGTGACGCGAACATCAACGGTGTGCGCGTGGGTCGCGGCGGGAGCGGGGCTTCTAATAACACCGTGGTCGGGAATAACGCGGGCACGCTGATTACAAGCGGCACCAATACCGTCGCGGTTGGACTGAACGCCGCCGCCGCGTTGACGACCGGCACGCAGAATACTGCCGTGGGACAAGCGGCACTCAACGCGAACCAGACGGGCGCACAGAACACGGCGGTCGGGGCGAGGACACTTGAAGCAGCGACCGGCAACAACAACACGGCGATCGGGTTTGCGGCGGGGCTACTCACCACCACCGGGGCAGCGAACGTCGCGCTGGGGCAAGGGTCGCTCCAGAGTAACATGACCGGCAGCAGCAACGTCGCGGCGGGAGCGGACGCCCTCTTTAGCGTCACGGGCTCGCAAAACATCGGCGTGGGTGTGAGCGCGGGGAGCAGCCTCACGACCGGCAACAATAATACGATCATTGCCAGCATCGCCGGGACGGCGGGATTGTCCGATACCGTGATAATTGGCGCGGGATCAACGGAACGGTTGCGTATCGACAGTAACGGGTACCTGTCGTTCCCGACGCGCTTCGCCTTCAACGGCAAAACGCCGATCGCGGCCGTCGCCGCGCCGGCCGTCGCCACCGACCTCGCCTCGGCCATCACCCTCGCGAACGATCTGCGGACGCGTCTCATCAACCTCGGAGTCTACACCTGACCTCGCGGCTATTGCGCTCGTTGGTTCGCAGTCGCGTCGATGCGACGATTTAGCGGTAATAGTGGCGTGAGGTTCGGAGTCGGGTCCGCACGCGGTACTCGGTACGCGGTCGTGCGGACATGATCCACCCATGCAGGCGGTGCACGTCTTGGTTTCCATACCGTGGGGAGGTGATCATGTCGTTCCCGAAAGGTGTTACGGTGGCAGGGCTCGCTATCGCCATCAGCGCCATTTTTGTTGATCCCGCGAACACGCCGTGGCTCGCGTCGCTGGTCGGCGCGGCCGCGTCCGCGAAGCTCGCGGCGGCTGGGGCACTCATCGCGGCGTTCGGCAAGAGCCTGGCCGCGCCATCGGGTCCAGCGGCGCGATAATGCCCGCGTCGTGGCTGACCGCTGCAGTGGACCCGCAATCGGCGGCGATCGCCCGTGCGGCGTTGGCGCACGTTGGGGAGTGCGAAGAGCCGCCGACGTCGAACCGCGGCCCGATGGTGGACCGCTGGAATATTGACCGAGGCGCGCCGGTCGGATCGTTTTGGTGTGCCAGCTTCGCCGCGGCGATGTGGGCGGCGTGTGGCGCGGCCACGGCCGGGAAGGGGCTCGACCCGTCGTGCGATGCGCTGATGCACTGGTGCACGGTGACGGGCAGGTTCAGCCTGACGCCGACGATCGGCGCGTTCATTTTTTACGGCATCCCCGGCGACGCGCGCCACGTCGGCATCGTCGTCCGCACGTCGCCTTACCTATGCACGGTGGAAGGGAACGCGGCGTGGGGTGGGGTCTTCACACGCAACGGCGAGGCGGTGGTCTCGCGGCGGATCGCGCCCGATAGCGTCAACATTTTGGGGTATGGCGCAGTGCGCGCCCCCGCTCAGGCGCGCGCGGCATGACCGTACGACGCTCTGCATCCGAAATTGGGGCGATGGCGGTGGCGGTGTTGGTGGTCTGTGCGCTGGCGGCATTGGCGGTGCGGCAGATCGCCGCTACGATCCGCGAGACGGAACGCGTCCGGGTCGTGACGGCGATGCACGCGACGTTTGCGACACAGCTGGGGGTGGCCCGCGACGGATGGGCGGCGACGGTGGCGCGGCGCGATACCGTCGTGGTGACGAAGACCCGCACGGTGCGCGAGACGATCACCAGCGTGCCCGATTCGGTGCGCGTGTCGGTGCCGGTGGTCGATACGCTGGTCGTCGAATGCGCACAGCTCGCGCTCGCCGCCGATCGGTTGCACGTCGCAATCGACTCGCTCACGATCGCACAAGCGCAGGCCGATACCGCCATCGCCGCGCGCATCGTCGCACAAGCGGACACGCTCGCCACGGCACGGAGCGCACGGGACCGCAAGCCGGGGTGGCGCGTTGTCGCCGTCGCCGCGGTGGTCGGCGTGGTCGTGGGCATCGTACGATGATGCGGCTCGCGTCTCTCGCGGTGATCGTGATGGCCGCCACCGTGGCGGCGGTCGCGCCGCAGTCGACGGCCCGGGTGTCGTTGGCCGTGCAGGCCGTCGGCGACAGTGTGCGCGTGATCGCGACGTGGACCCCGCGCTGCGACGCGCTGGGGTGTCCCGACCGATACCGCGTGGAGTGGACGCCGCGTGGCGCGATGGCGGCCCCGCGCACGGTCGCGCAGCCCATCGACACGACGTTCGTCGTCGCCCCCGCGCTGGGCGATTCGGTGCGGGTGACGGTCACGGTGGTGGCGCTCCGGCGTGCGCTGTCGTCGCCGGCCATCACGGGAAGCGTGATGGTCCGCACGCGCGACGTGGCGCCGCCGCCCGTGGACAGCCTACGCGTCGACACGCTGGACGCGATGCTGGACTCGTTCCCGGTCGCGGTCGCGCGCGACACGGCGGGTAATGCCGTGTTCGCGCTGCCGGTTAATGGGGACGCGCTCGTGTGCATGTTGGCTCGCAATCGCTACACGGGGGGCGTCACCATCATGGTCGGCCCAGACGACGATGGCGACACGGTGGCGGCGCGTTGCCAGCGCGCGGCGGCGCAGTACGCGTCGGAGCGGAGCGGATGAGACCCGCGGCCCCGCACGCCGATGCCACGCTGCGCCAACTCGGCGCGCTCGCCCGCCGGGTGCGCGGTCTACACGCGGGAACGTTGGACGTCGCGTGCGGCGATCTCGTCTCGGCCGGGTGGCTGGGGTACGCGTCGGCGGCGCAACGGGCCGCCAATCACGCGGGGTGTATGGCGCGGGCGCGCGGCGCCATGCTCGACGAGATCCGCGCCATCGCGGGGCAGTCGTTACGCCGATCCGAGCTGCACGTCGTGAGCGGCGACGACGCGCTGGCGGTCGCGGCGCGGCGCGGCGCGGATGACGCGCCGTTTGAGCGACGGCCGGCGTACGTCCGGCGCATTGCTGCGTTGCCGTCGCGCGTCGCTGCGTTGCCGTCGCGGATGCGTGCCGTCGTGACGGCCCTGCTAGCCGGGGAGCGCGTTCCGGACATCGCGGCGCGCCTGTGCTGCACGGAGAACGCGGTCTACGTCTCGCGCCACAGCGCGATCAAGGCGCTGTCCACCCCTGCACACTGACAGCATGCCGCTTTATCTCGCGATCCACTCTCGGTCGGGCGTGATGCACCGACTGAACACGTCGCTCAAGAATATCACGCCGCTCGGCACAGACGAGGCGGTGCTGGTGCTGGACGCGTACGACGTCGAACCTGACCCTGCGGTGCTGCGCTACGACCCGGGCCTGCGGGCGTACGGTGCGGCACCGGTGCCGGTGACGCAGTCGGCCCTTGGCTCGCGCGGCGACTTTATGCGGCGGCTGGGATTTGCGCGCGAAACGCATCTTAACGCCGTCCGACTGAATGCGGCGTCGGACATCACGACGCGGGCGCTACTTGAGACGCTGCTGTCGTGGCTCAATCGGGTAGACGGCGTAGACGTCACGGACCCGATCACCGTTGCGGGCGTGGCGATGATGGCGGCCGTGCTCGATGCCGGCGGCCATCTCCCCGAGGACGTCCCCACATTCACGGCCGCGATGCTCGCGCCCTTCCCGGTATAATCAATGGCAGACAATTTAACCACGCAGAGTGCAACGCCGGCCACGGTGCCGGCCGCCGTCCGGATCGCGACCCGCGAGGTGACGTACTCGGGAGACACGCTGTCGCACATCGCCCCGGTCGGACTGGTGACGCTGGCAGGCGCCGACGACGCGAAGACGGCGACCGACGTCAGCGCCTCGAACCCGTTGCCGGTCAGTGACGCGGCGGGGTCGCTGACCGTGGACGCGCCGGTCGCCACGCCGGTGTTCGTGCGGCTGTCGGACGGGTCTGCGGCGCTTGCGACATTGCCGGTCAGCCTCGCAGCGGTCCCGCTGCCGTCCGGTGCATCGACCGAAACGACGCTTGCCGCGCTGAACACGAAGGTTACGGCCGTCAATACCGGCGCGGTCGTGGTGTCCTCGTCCGCGCTGCCGTCTGGCGCATCCACCGAAACGACGCTCGCCGCGCTGAATACCAAGACGCCATCCCTCGGTCAGACGACGATGGCGGCCTCCTCGCCGGTGACGCTGGCGTCGAATCAATCGGCGCTGCCCATCACCGACAACGCGGGATCACTGACCGTCGATGCGCCCGTGGCGACGCCGGTGTTTGTGCGCTTGTCCGATGGCACGGCGGCGCTGGCGACCCTGCCGGTCAGCCTCGCGGCCCTGCCGGCGCTGGCGACGGGTACGAATAGCGTCGGGGATGTGCGGAGCATCACGACCAGCATTATTCCCGGCACATCGGCCACGCACCTGGGCAAATCCGAAGACGCGGTCTTCGGGTCGGGCGACACGGGCGTCATGGCGCTGGCGGTGCGATCGGACACGGCGGCGGCCCTGACCAGCGCCACGGGCGACTACGCGCCGCTGATTGTCGACGCGCTGAACCGGCTGCACGTCAGCCTTTCGGCGAATATTCGCACGTCGTGGTCCGCGAAGCAGACGGTGGCGATCACGCTTGCCTCGCTTGCGGCTGGTGCGGCGCGACAGTCCGACATGATCGATGTGTCTGCAGTCGGGGCGATCGACCTGTTGTTCCGGGTCGAGACGCGCGCGGCGAGCGCGACAACCGCCCTGTGCCCGGTCTACGCGTATGCGTCGCTCGGGGACGCCGCCTACACAGACGGCGCGACGGGGAGCGACGCGGCGTTCACGATCGCCAACCGGCTGCACGCCGTACTCGTTGGCGCTGTACAGCTCAACGGATCGAGCGCCGTGATTACCGACGTGCGTGCGATCGCGCGCGCGTTCGGCGGCATTCTCCCGCCGCGCATCGGGTTCATTTTTCACAACGCGAGCGCGGTCGCGCTGGACGCCACCGCCGGGAACCACATCTTTGAGATGATGTCCGTGGTGCGGGCCGCATGATCGCATTGGTGCCCGGCGCAGGCGTGGCGGAGCATCCGGCGAACGGTGCCGCCCTGAACTGCGGCACCGCCGCGAACTTGTCAAACCTGCCCGTCGTGACGACGGCCGCGCTCGTGTACGTCACGAACCTCTCGACCGTGTTGGGCAAGGGGTTCGTCGGCAAGTTCAACGGAACCACACTGGGGTGGTTCATGCGCGTGCTGGGGACGCTGAACGTCGTGGTGCAGGTGAACCGCGCGGGCGGCAACACCAGTTTCACGACAACCGACTTGCCCGTGCTCCTGAACACGTGGCAGTGGTTCGTCGGCCAGTACGACACCGCCAACAATACGGCCGCGATGTGGACCGCGACCGCGCTGCCGAATGGCACGACGACGCCGATGCGCCGCAACGCTGGCACGCTGGCCGCCGGGAGCGGCGCGCTCAATTCCAACACCGCGCAGGCCCACTTCGTCGGTGGGCGCGAGCCGTCCTCGTCGTTTCCGGGGCGACAGGCGGTGTGCGCGATGTGGGGGCGGTATCTGAGTGCCGCCGACATCGGCGGCATTCCGCTCTGCGATCTGCGCGACACGTCGCCGCTGGGCTTGTGGTACCCCGGCAGCAATGGGGTCACCGGATCCTGCGTCGACGAGAGCGGGCATGGCAACCACGGCCTGTACAGCGGGGCCACGCTCGCGCCCCCGGCTCCGGCCGGACTATTCGCGCGGCATCACGGCGCCATCGGCGCGGGCTTCTGATGTTGCATTGGTTGCTGCTTTGGGGCGCGGGCGGTGTTGCTGGCGTCGCGGTGCCGTCCGTGGCGGTGGTGGTCGTTGACGCGAGCGTGCGCCGTGTCTCGGTCGTTGACGCGAGCGTGCGCCGTGTGGTCATCACCCTGCAGCCGAGAGCGATCCCGTCATGACGGAGCCAGAACGATTCAGCGGGCTGGACGACGAGTTCTACGACGTCACATTGACCGACGCGTCTACGGGCGCGGCAATTACGACCGGCACCGTCACGATGCGGTTGTGCGACGCGGGCACGACGACGGCGCTCGGCGGGCTGTCGGCGTCATCGCAATCGCTCACCCACGTCGCGGCCGGCCGGTGGACCGGCGTACACGATGACGCCTCGGTGCTCGCGGCGATCGCGAGCCTCGCGGTCGGCCAGTCGTTCGATCGCGTGCTGCTCGTCGCTGGTTTAGCGGCGCGCACGATGGCGGCGTGCCGGCGTGTCCGCGTGGTGGACTCGTCGAGATGAGGGCCCCCGGCGCGTCGATCAGTGTGACGCTCGCCCGCTGCACCACGTGCGGCGAATGGCACCGGCCGGACGCGCTGGTCTGTCGCGGCTGCGGGTTGCGCTTTGTCGCCCGCGCGCTGGAAGGGCTGGCCGTTGTGCCAGACGATCCCCGTATTAGGAATCGCCGTGACGAATGAGATCGCCGCCGTCGTGGGGACGGCCGTCACGGTCGCAGCGATCGGCGGTGCGGGCGGGCTGTGGGTGCTCCGCGCCGTAATCAGTACAGAGGTCACGCCCCGGCTGTCGGAGCTGAGCACGAACGCGGCACTGCTGGCGCAGTCGTTCGGCTCCTACCGCGAGGCGAAGGACACTGAGAGGGGCGAGACGCGCGCGATCCTCGCGGACTTGAACAAGATCGTACAGGACCACGAGGCGCGGATACGAGACCTCGAACCCGCGCTGCGGCCGAAACGAAAGCGGACGCCGTGATGGCGAGGACGTGGCAGTACTGGACGCCAGAGGAGATCGCGCTGATCGACGCGGGACTGGCGGACAGACTAACGGCGCCAGAGATCGCCGCTAAGTATTTCCCGCAGCGAGGGGGGCACGCCGTCGGAAACAAGGTCGCGGAGCGGCGCGCGCGAACGGCGATCGCCACCGTTCGCCCGGTCGCGTCCTATGTGCCGCCCTCGGGACTCAGCGCCGTTGACGTGTTCGCGCCCGAGGCGTCGTCTGATGAAACGGACGACGCCTTTTTAACGCGGATGATGGGCACGGCCACCAGCTCGGTCGAGAAGGCCACGGCACAACGCCACGTCCGGCTACGGATCGCGAGCCACGTGCCGGTGACGATTGCGCTGCTCAGCGACGCGCACGTCAGTGCCACGGGTACGGATCTCCCGGCGTTGCTGGAGTTTGCGGAGTACGTCGCGCGCACGCCGGACATGTACTGCATCGGCATGGGCGATCTGCTCGACAACCCGATCAAACACAAGGGCGGCAACGTCGCGCAGATCGCGGACGACGTGCGATTTCTGGACCTGCTGGTCGGCCGATTCCGCGGCAAGCTGCTCGGCACTACCAGCGGCAACCACGACGATTGGAGCAAGGTGTTAGCGGGGCACGATCACCTCAAGGCCCTCGCGCAGCGGCACAAGATCCACTACGCGCCGGACGAGCTGCTCTGGGTGGTGGAGATTGTCGACCCGACCGACGCCGCGCACGTGACGGCAACGTACCGCATCCACACGCGCCACCAATGGCGACGGGGCTCGGCGCTGAATCCCTGTCACGCGTGCTGGACGTGGTGGCAGGAGGAGGGCATGAATTGGGACGCGATCCCCGATGTGCTGGCGATCGGGCACAACCACGTCAGCGCCGTCGAGAGCCGCCAATACGACGCGCGCGATATGTGGGCGATCCGGCCAGGGACATTCCAGCGAGATTCCTCGTTCGCCCGCGCGAAAGGCTACGGCCGGTATCGTGCGACGACGCCGGCCATTGTGCTCCCGCCGGTACAGGGCCGCGTCGTGTGTTTCGCCGATCCCGAGGACGCGACGCAGTTCGTGCGGGGCGCGGCGGCGTGAAGTACCCGCCGATCCCGAAGACGGTCGAGGCGGCGGGCGGCGTCATTGTCGTTACGTTCAAGCCCGTCCTCAAGCACGGGGACGGGTCCGACTGTTGGGGAATGTGGGACCCGTCGTTGCGGACGATTGAGCTACTGTCCGCAGCCCCAAAGCGCCACCAGTGGCGCGTGCTGTATCACGAGCTGACGCACGCCGCGCTTGACGATTCGGGGCTGTCGCAGGGCATGACGGACGCGATGCAGGAGAGTTTCTGCGAAGCGATGGCGACGGCCCGCATGCGGGAACGGTTCGGCTGACTTGGAATTGCGACCTTCACCCGCAAGTCGCGATTCCATGTCTAGTTGCCTTGGTAGGTCAGGGCACACGGGCGGGTGGCGGTCTCGGCGTTGTTGCGCACCACGCAGGCGAAACGCCCTCCCTGCCACGAGAGCCGGTGCACGAGATCGGTGATGAGTACGCCGGCCGGGACCGCGTGCACGAGGCGCAGGTCCGTTGACGCCTCTTGACGGCTGATGTTATGCACCTTACAATACCCTACAGGTTAGCGACTCACTAAGCGACACGGGGAAAATGCATGGCCACAAGGCGGGTAGCAACCAGCGAAATGTTAACGGCGCCGCTGTCCGTGTCGATGACGGCGGCCGAGCGGGGCACGGTGCGCCGCGCGGCCTACCTCTCGGACGCCAGCGTGTCGTCGTTCATCCGCGCCGCGGCCGTGAAGGCGGCTGAGCGCTTCCTGATACGTGAGGCTGGACAGCAGCAGGAGCGGGCGGCGTAGCAGCCGCCGTCGGTGGTGGTGGAAGTCCTGTCGTGGTCATGACGAGGACAGTACGACCAGCGGTGAGGCGCTGGAATACACGAAACGCGGGGAGTTGCTCGCACAACACGGGGGGGGCGATGGGCAGGCGACAGGGGTCAGCGAAGGCGCGGGGCAAGGAGCGCGGGATCACGCTCGCGGATGGCGGGATGGCGCGCGCCGTGTTCGGCGTGTGGGCCGACGCGGCACGGGGCCAGCGCAAAGCGTTGCGGGACAGCGGCGTACGCGGCGAGACGCGGCGGCTCGACGAGCGGGCGTCCGGGCAGCGCGGATTGACGGCTCCGCGCGAGGTGTTCGAGGCGGCGATCGAGCTGGCACGGCACGGCATTCCGCAGGCGGAAGCGCTGGGGATGGCGGTGCAGACGCTGGCGAGAACGTATGAGCTCGCGTACGCGCACGCGCTGCAGCTCAAGCCGAGCGCGTAAAACAAACGCAATCGCCGCGATGTGAGGTCGCGGCGATGCGGAACACGAGGGCAGCGCGCGAAGCGCTGCACACAATCTAACGAACCGAGGCCAGCAAATGAAGTCGAGCGTATTTGTCGTCGGCGTGATTCGGAGCCGACGCATGGTGTACGAGCGCATTGCTCCCGATCCCGTGCGCGGCGATGTCAGCACCTCCGCTGACGGGCCTCGCGGGGTTCGGCCGTGCGCAGCGGGCGCACGGGGTTGGGAGTGTGCCGCATGATCGGCATTCACGTCTATAGCGCCGTATCGCCCGAGATGGACGCGGCCACTATGGCGAGCCTTGTGTCGTCGATCCGCGAACGTG
>Ga0163148_10004225_pt1 | contig 15146 bp, 8 predicted proteins | sample OliLakLV19MP7P2_FD_148606 | JGI IMG/M metagenome (GOLD analysis project Ga0163148, IMG submission 148606) | Freshwater microbial mat bacterial communities from Lake Vanda, McMurdo Dry Valleys, Antarctica- Oligotrophic Lake LV.19.MP7.P2 | ecosystem: Environmental > Aquatic > Freshwater > Lake >...
CCCCAGGCCACCATGCTCAAGCCGCTTTCCAGCAAAAAGCCCGAGTAACCATCTCTGCAACCAACTTGCCTTGGCAGCCGCAGGCGTTAGCATTGTGCAACCACGGCGAACTGGCCGCGGTCGCTAGGGGATTGGTGTAACGGTAGCACGAGTGACTCTGACTCACTTAGTCTAGGTTCAAATCCTAGATCCCCTGTTCAACAACGCCGACAAGGCCGTCCGCACAACGCGGGCGGCCTTGTTCGTTTTTTCAAGTCACGACTTGCGCGACTTGGTTGCAGACAATCACGCTTGTCAACATGAAAAGCCCGCGCCAATGTTGGCGCGGGCTTCAGGGTCAATCAATGTTCAATCACTGGGCACACGTCGGACACGGATCGGCCCGAGGGAACGCCGACTCACGGACACCCAGCAAAGTACGCCGTTATGTAATCAAACAGATCCTGAACCGTGATCTGCCGATCGCGATTGAAGTCGGGTGGGCAGTTGTTCACGACGCTATCGGGCGAGACGCTCACGGTATCAAGATAGAAGGGGACCGTGGCGATGCGGAACGCGTACTCGCGGTTGGTGCGCGTCCAAACTGAAGAGACCACCGGGTTTGGAAGGACCGCGCCATAGGTCAGGTGGCGGCGCTCACACGAGAGGCACGGGTCGGTCTGATCTGAGAAAGCAAAGAACGAGCGAGCGTTGAACGACCCGGTGCCATCGGCACCGACGGAGACCCAGTAGTTCCGGTTGCCCTGAAGGGTGAACGGCACATCCCAGAACTCGAGCCTGTAGCCCTGGTACCTCACACCATCGACGGTGATGAACTCACCTTCGAGCAGGATGATGTCCGTCGGCTCAGCACGATGCACATATCGGCCCGATGGCAAGGCGCACTGATTGTCATAGAACTCGATGAAGCCCTGCACGGGGTTGCAGTTGGTCCAGATCCACGCCTGAATAAAGCAGATGCGCTCTTCGCGGCACGGTTTGATGGCGATGTTGTCGGCCGCGCGAGAGAAGACCGCACGGTTGATGCCCGAGGCATCGCCGCCACGGGTCTGCACCCCGAGATCGATCGGGCCGTTATCCCAGAGCAACTGGCAGGGTTCGCCCGTGAAGAGGTAGGCCATGTTGACACAACCGATGCAGCAATCCGCGATCGAAGCCCACGGCTCGTATCCTTCAGGAAGACATGGGTAGTCTCCGAGTCCCCCGGCCTTGACAGGCACCGAGGCGAGCATCTCCATCGGGTTTGAGCCAACGCTCACGCTGGCCCAATAGGCCCGATCAGTCACGTTGCAATCGACCTTGGCCTGGATCGAGACCCAGTAGGTCTTGCCACCGTCGAGCACGAGCTTCTCGTCGCAGAGGTTGAAGACATAGGTAATCAGCGAATAGCCCGACTCGATCGTCGGAACTTCGCTCGCCACCTCTTCGGTGTCGAACGTGTAGAAGGGTTCGAGATAGGGCGAGCCATCGCAGTCTTCAAACAGCGAGAGACGTGCGCCGCGCTCGATCGAGTTGGTGACGATCTGGCCGCGGAAGCTCGTCATTCGATAGACAAGGCCGGGTGAGAGGTAGAAGTCATCTGCGACGCGTGCGGAGGGGTTTCCACCATACTGCGAGACCTGTCCGTTGGTGATCCCGTTGAGACCGCTGGCCGTGCCGTTATCCCACAAGCACTGCGACTCATCGGAATCACCATCGCCATCACAATCCGGCCCGCCGCCGCCGGCGAGGAGGTCGCACGAGTCGGGCACACTATTGTTGTTGCTGTCGTTGGCCATGACCGTCACGGTGGCTGTCGCGGTCGAGGTGAGACCCGAGGGATCAGTCACGCTGAGCTGAACAGGTGTTACACCGATCGGGAACTCACCCGTGCGATTGATCGCGATGCGAAGTTCACCGAGCGTGTTGTCCGGATCGTACGAACCATCGTTGACCGCGCTCGGTGGCACTTGCAGCGGCACACAGCCGTTGCGGGCATCGATGGTCACGTTGCGGGCACGCGCGATCGGTGGATCGTTCACACCGTTGATGGTGAGCGATGCAACGGTCGTCTGCGAAAGGTCCAAGCCACCATCGGCGGTCCCACCGTTATCTCGCACCTGCACGTTGAACGTGATGATGCCGCTGGCATCAGGGGCGGGGGCATACATCAGCACACCACTCGGCGAGACCAATGGACCAGCGATGAACGAGGCCGGATTGCTGACGTTGCTCACGATGTACTCGACCACCGACTGAGCAGACTCATTGCTGGCGCCAGGGTTAAACGATGCAAAGCCTCCGACGTTCTGAGGTCCTGAATCCTCTTCGATCACAGGGATGGAGTTCAACGCAAGGGTCGGCGCGTCGTTCACCGGGTTGACAGTGATCGAGAACGTCTGGGGGACCGAAGTATCCGCACCACCACTGGCCGTTCCGCCATTGTCACGCACACGAACCTGGAACGTGGCCGTGCCGCTCGCGTTCGGCGCGGTGCTGTAGCCGAGCGTGCCATCGGTACTCACCGTCGGTGCGACCGTGAAGAGGCTTGGGTTGGTGATGTTCGACACGGTGTACGACGCGACGCCCTGAGCGTCTTCAAACGGTCCTGCGTTGAAGGCTGCCCAACCCGTAAGGTTGACCGTGCCCGCATCTTCGTTGCTCACGGCATTGGCCGCGACAAACGTTGGTGCATCGTTCACGTTCGTGATGTTGATCGTCGCGGCTACCGCCACTGAAAGGTCAACCCCGCCGTTGGCGGTGCCGCCATTATCGCGTGCCTGAACGCTGAAGGTTACCGTGCCGCTGGCGTTTGAGGATGGGGTATAGGTCAGGACACCCGAGTTGGAGACGCTCGGACCAGCCGCGAACATGGCCGGATTACCGACGTTGCTGACGATGTACTGCGAAAGACCCTGGCCTGATTCGTTCGGCGCACCCACGTTGAACGAGGCGAACCCCGAGATCGTCTGCGAACCGCCATCTTCGACGATGGTCGGGATGGCCGCGAGTGAAACGGTCGGAGCATCGTTGACGGCGTTGATATTGACCGTGAAGGTCTGGAGTGTCGAAGTGTCAACACCACCAGAGGCGGTGCCGCCGTTGTCACGGACGCGAACCTGGAACGTGGAAGTTCCGTTGGCGTTCGATGCGGAGATAAAGGTCAGCGTGCCATCTGCACTCACCGCAGGAGCCACGGCGAAGAGCGGTGCGTTTGAAAGGCTGGAAACCGTGTACGAGAAAACCGACTGACTCGCCTCGCCCGGGCCAGCGCTGAACGTTGCCCAGTTGGCCAGCGTGACGGCCCCCGAGTCTTCATTGACCGCTGATGGCGCGATGGCGATGAACGTGGGCGCATCGTTGATCGGGTTGATGGTGATGCTGAAGGACTGCGGTACCGACGTGTCCACACCACCACTGGCGGTGCCGCCGTTGTCGCGAACCTGAACCTGGAACGTGCTGTTGCCGTTCGCGTTCGGAGCGGGTGTATAGGTCAGCACGCCCGAGTTCGAGACGCTGGGAAGCCCTGAGAAGAGCGCGGGGTTTGAAATGTTGGAGACGATGTATTGCTGAACCGTCTGACCAGCTTCCGCACTGCCACCACCGACATTGAAGGTGGCCCAGTTGTTGATCGTCTGCTGCGAAACATCCTCGTTGACACCAGCCGGACTTGCGGCCACAAACGTCGGCGCGTCGTTGACGGGATTGACCGTCACCGTAAAGGTCTGCGGAGAAGAGGTATCGGTACCGCCGTTGGCCACACCACCACTGTCACGGGCGGTGACGGTAAATGCCGAAGACCCAAAGGCATTCGGCGCGGGTGTATATACCAGTGTGCCGTCGGGTGCGATGGTTGGCTGCACGCTGAAGAGCGCGGCGTTTGAAATGTTGGAGACTGAGTAGCCAAGCAGGGTCTGGTCGGACTCATTGGGGCCGGCATTGAACGACGACCAGCCGGGGATCGACTGCTGCCCGGCATCTTCAGCAACGGCACCAAGAGGGCTGGCCACGAACACTGGTGAATCGTTCACCGGAAGAACACTGATATTGAAAACCGCTGGCGATGAACTGTCGTTGCCGCCATTGGCGGTGCCGCCTGTGTCACGCACGCGAACCTCGAACGACGACCCACCATTCATGTTGGGCGCGGGTGTAAAGGTCAGTGTGCCGTCGGTGTTGATGGACGGCAGAACTGAAAAGAGCGCGGGGTTGCCCACGCTCATCACATCATACTCTGAGACCGACTGACCCGACTCGCCATTGCCGGGGTTGAAACTCGCCCAGCCGTTCAGTGTGCGCTGGCCGGAATCCTCGCTGATCGGTGTAGGGCTTGCGGCGGTAAAGATCGGCGTGTCGTTCACATCCGCGATTGAGATCGTAACCGTACCGACGTTCGACGCGGCGTTGTATTGGTCACGCACAACGTACGTGAACGAGTCCGTGCCGTTGTAATCGAGCGCGGGAATGTACGAGAACGTGCCGTTCGCGTTGAGGGTCAATGTGCCGTTGGGCGTCGTCGCAACCAGTTCGGCCGTTTTGGTCTCGTTTGCGTCCGGGTCGGTATCGTTGTCGAGGATCGATGCATTGGTCACAAAAAGCGTCTGGTCTTCGAGCATTGAGAACAGATCGCCCACCGCCGTCGGCGCGACGTTTGGAGGTCCGACATAGATGGTTGCAGGATCGATATCCGACGCGGTGAGGTTGATGCTTGTCGGGTTGCCCGTGCCGGTGACAAGGCTGGTGTACCACTGCGTTCGCGCGTTCGGGATGCCCGCGAGTGGAACATCCGCGACCATTGTTCGCAACGCTGGGCTGTTGCCGAGTTGCACAGCATACTTGAGCACCACCGCCGACGATGAAGAGTTGTTGTACGATGCGCCGCCCGACGACTTGGGAATCTGACTCGACACGATGCCGTAAGTCAGGCTCGAAAGCATCGTGGTCGCACGCGAACCAGCCAGACGCAGCGTACTGCCCCCATCGACAAAGCTGGAGAGCTGGCCGGACGTGGAGCCATTGCCCATTGACACCGACCCGAAAGGGCTCATGCGCCCAAGGGCCGCAGGAACACCGGTATTCGAGTTGATTGCCGCCGATGTGCTCGTGAATGGCAGCCGCAAATCCGCGGCCGTCCAGTTCGAGAGCGTCGGCTGATAGGTCGCGTTTGCGAAGCCCACGGAGTTGGGCGCGGTGGTCGATGCCACAACGCGCACGTACACCGTACTCCCCGCAGGGGCGAACATCGAGTCAACCCAGTTCAGGTTGTCATTGGAGACCTGAACATCAAGGCGCGCCGTCTGCGCAGATGCGGAGACAGCCAGCAACAGCGCGGCAATGCCGCCAGAAAAAACAGACTTACACATCGGAACCTCATCTTTGTAACCGGGCCCCCGGGCCCCCCGTCGCCTCTGACGTAACACTAGATTCCCACAACCGTTATGGGAATGCAAGACTTTTTTTCATCCAATCACCCAAGACCTTTGGGCAATCTGGGAAACCTAAGCTTCGCCATCCGTTGCTGGTCTCGCTAAGTCGAACGGCACCAACATCTTACGCGCATGTCGCGTGAGATGCAATCAAAAATTTCCTTGACCGATAACCCGGACTCGACAGGGCCAACGCGCAGGCTCTGCACGTCGGGATAACAAGATACCCCATACAGGTCCCTGCTATGGCACGCACGCTTGCGGCCGCGCCTCCGCCGAGCCGATACGATATTTGCTATTTTTCGGGTTCGACAGGCACGTCGGGGGTCGTGCCCTGCGGATCTGGGTTGGCGGCAGGTGCGGCCGGTGTCAGTGGTGCGGAAGTTGACATCGTGGTGCTGTTCACCCCGAGAACGTCGATTCGACGTGGGGCAACGATGTTGAGCCCCAACGAATCGTCAAACCGCGTCTCGCCAACAATACCGCAAACCTTGCCCAGCTTGGTGATGAGGTCAACACCCTCGGTTGGCACAATGTACCCAACCGTGCGCGGCGCGAGAGAGTCGGGAGACTCAATCCGAAACATGACCGGGAGGCCGCGTTTGCCGTCGTAGATCGCGCTTGGGACAATGCGCCCGATGATCGTGTAGATCGCCTGCTTGGTGGCCTGCTCCACCATCAACCGCACTTCAATGATTCGACTATCCCGCTGCGCTCCCACATCCTTCACGCGTGCCGCTTCCGCGGCAATTTCCTGTCGCAGCTTGAGGACTTCCAGCCGCTGTGTAAGCTGCGTGCGAAGCGACTGATCGCCCGGTGTGTTGCCGAGCTTGGCGATTTTACGGTCGAAGAGCCCGATAACCGTCGCGAGTTCACCATCATCTCTCGAGGCCATGGTCTTGTCGAACATTGAGCGGATCTGCTCGATCTCCTCATCCTTCTTGGGCGGAGGCGGAACCTGCCGCGCCATGGGTATCGGCGCAACTGGTTCGACGACTGCTGGTGTCACCGGCACTTGGGCAGGCACCGGTGTTACGGGTGTGAAGCCAGGTGGCAAAGAGTTCAGGTCCGACGGGACCACCGTTGCATCGGAGGGCTTGGTGGTCTCGGCGGGCTGAACCGGCACGGGCTCAATCGGCTTTGTCGCGCCCTCGATTGTGCCGTTCAACTTGGCGGCCTCTTCAGGTGTGGCCTTGCGCACATGATCTTTGGCTACGTATCCACGCGCCTTGGCAGGCGCCGGGACAACGTACCCTTGCACAACATCATCCGGCCCTTTCGAGACCGAGACGATATCAAGGGTTGTTCCTGACGGAAGGGCCTTCTCAATATCCAGAGGCCACCACGGCGCCTTGGCATTGGGCGTAATGTCGTAGGCAAGCAACTGCGACTGACGGATGAGCTTGACGGTTTTCCCATCCTTTGCAGGCTCAACATCGCTCGCGTGGACGTACGCCCTCATGCCCGCCGGATACTCAACACGCACCCAGCCGGGCCCTTCACCGTTGGCGCGGAGCAGTTCGCCCGACTTCAACTCCTTCACCGGGTAGTAGAACGGCGCATCGCAGCCACGCATCGGTGCCCGGTCCACAGTCACGACCGCGACGTAGGGCTCGACGTTCTTAACCATCGACTGTGCATTCGCGGGTGCTTCGACTGCAACCGCGACCATCGCCGTCGCGAACGAACCGAGGATGATTGACTTGCCCATAACCGCCGCCACCGTCCGACATATCCATCGCTGCATGAGAGGCTTCTCCGCTGGGGCCAAATCCTTGGCCTGTGGAATGGTACGCAAACCGTTGGACAGGTCCGGTGACTTTGGCTTAAGTGGCACCCCAATTTAGTGTCCCCCTATTTTGGGTATATGGTGGCGACCTGTGGATAACTGCCAGACTCGGTCGCCCTTGTCGGACAATCATCGTGGGCTGTTGTCCATGAACCTTCAAGTCAACTTTGATTATGCGGTGTGCGACCGTTACCTTTCGCCGCTCCAATGACGATCATGACCAGATGCCTGAATCCTACTCGTTGTCAAGGACCGCTCGTTGGGGCTCGCGTGCGCGCAGCGCGGACAGTGGCCGCGCTGCTCGGCGCGGCGGTGGTTACGAGTTCGGGGTGTGCATCGCCACTCTGGGATCAGCCCGAGCGTGACTTACGCCGAGTGGTGCGCGAGGCTTCGGCCCGTGAGCTTGCCGAGGCACAGGCGCGCCCGCAGTTGCGGCGCACCGAGCGCGAGTCGCGTGTGAGTTCGCTGCAACTCAAGCCTGAAGTGATGGAGGAGTTGAACCGGATGGCCGGTCCCTCGTCATACGCGAATGACAAGCCCAACCTCGGGCTGACGCTTTTTGGTGGCGAGCAGCCGGTGGCGATGATCACCCTTGAGCACGTCGTGAAGACGGCGGTGAGCAACAACATCAACGTCGGTTTTGCGCGGCTTGCGCCCGCGATCGGGCAGGCGCAGGTTGCCGCCGCGGAGGCGGCCTTTGATTGGGTGCTGTTCAACAACACGACGTGGAACAACACCGACCAGCCGCGGACCAACTCGTCGATCAATGGGTCGGTGGTGGGTGTTGCGAGCAGCAACACCAACTCGTTTGACACGGCGGTCGGTGTGCGAAAGCCCCTGATCTCGGGCGGCCAGCTCACGGTTCAGCACCAGTACATCTATACCGACAACACGACGCCCAACCTCTTTCTGAGTCCTGATCCGGCGCGCGAGAGCAACATTGTTCTGCAGTTCGATCAGCCGCTGTTGCGGAACTTCGGGTCGGATTTCACGCAAGCGCAGGTTCGGCTGGCACGGAACAGCGAGCGCGATTCGATTCAGGATCTTAAGACCACGCTCGAGCAGACCGTCTCGGATGTTGAAGAGGCGTATTGGAACCTGGTGCGGGCGCGGGATGATCTGCTGGTTCTGCAACGGTTGCTCGACCGAGGTGATGATGTGCTTCGCGTGCTGCGGAACAGGCCCGATGCACGTCCGAGCAACATTTCCAATACAGCCTCGGCGGTTGAGAGTCGGCGTGCGGACGTGATCCGTGCTCAACGCGTGCTGCGTACGGCCAGCGACACGATCAAGTCTCTGATGAACGACCCGGCGCGGCCGACCGGCGGCGAAGACCTGCTCCTTCCGATTGATACCGCGCTCGATCAGCCGATCGAATACAGCCTGGCCGACAGCATGAATACCGCGCTGGCGAACAGGCCGGAGGTTCAGCGGGCGATCATCTCGATCGACAACACCTCGATCCGCGAACGCGCGGCGGACAACCAGCGTCTGCCGCAGTTGAACCTTCGGGCACTCACGCGCTTCAACGGACTTTCAAACTCGACCGATGGTTCGTACGACAGCCTGACCTCGGGGAAGTTTGTCGATTATCAGATTGCGATGCAGTTTGAGATGCCGATCGGCAACCGCGCGGCCGAGGCTGCCTATCGCGGGCGCAGGCTTGAGCGGGCTCAAGCGGTCATTGCTTATCAGAACACGCTTCACCGCGTCTTTGGCGAGGTGAAGACGGAACTGAGAAACATCACGACATTTTATATGTTGATTGAACAGACGCGGAACGCGCGGATTGCCGCGGCCGAGGATCTGCGGCAGGTATTGATCGACGAGAGCACCACGACCGGACTCACACCGGAGTTTCTGGATCTGAAACTGCGCAGGCAGCAGGCGCTGGCCGCGTCTGAGCAGGCCGAGAATCAGGCGTTGACGGATTACAACGTCGCGCTCGGACGACTGCACCAGCGGACGGGCACTGCGCTGGAGCGCAACCGAATCCTCTTCGATGTTCCGCACCTGAGGCCAGAGAGCCGCGAGTCGGACCTCTTTCCGGATTATCCGTCGGAGCCTTAGCGGCCGCTCATGATCTGGTCTGCCGACCTTTGGGTCGCAGGTGCCGCTCAAGCGTGACAGGGCGAGTAGACGCATCCATGGGTCTCCATGACAACACACGGCCGCCTCTTCGTGTTCGAGCGAACATCCGAGGTCGGTGTCCCGCGCTCGTTCACCAAGATTCTGGGTGGCAGCTGCGATCAGAGGTTGCCTACGCATCAGGCACGTACGATCAAGCGTGACAGCCCCATCGAGCATCAGCACGATTCAACTGGCGGCCGACAGACTGCGTAGCGGCGGCGTGGTCGCCTTTCCTACCGAGACCGTGTATGGGCTTGGCGCCGATGCCTTGAACACCGATGCGGTTGATCTTGTGTTTACCCTCAAGGGGCGGCCGCGAAACAACCCGCTGATCGTTCATGTGAGTGGGCCGGAGATGGCTCGGCGTGTGGCGAGTGCGTGGCCAAAGCGTGCGGAGATGTTGGCTCGCGCGTTCTGGCCCGGGCCATTGTCCATACTTGTGCCACGAAGTTTGGCTTTACCCGCGAGCGTCACGGGCGGGGGCGAGCTGGTGGCGGTACGGTGCCCGAATCATCCGGTCACACTGGCGTTGTTGTTCGAGTTTCGCGGACCGATCATCGGTCCCAGCGCGAATAAATCAGGCATGATCTCGCCCACAACCGCGGCGCACGTTCGTGAGTCATTCATCGATGATGATGTGATGGTGCTGGAGGGCGGCGCGTGCGAGGCGGGGATTGAATCCACGGTTGTGGATGTCATGTCCACACGCACACGAGTGTTGAGGCCGGGCCTGATCGGTGCTGATGAGCTCAGCGCGGCCATCGGCGAACCGGTTGACGTGTACGCACCGATGGGCAACATAAGAACCGGCGATTCTCTCAGACCGGGGGACGCGTTTCCATCACCTGGCATGCTCGAACGTCACTACGCGCCGGCTACACCCGCGTTCATGTTCGCATCCAACGATTGGGAGCGTCTGCTTGCAACCTCAGATCCGGTGGTGGTGATCACGCACCGGTTGCGTCGCGTTGAAGCTCCGCATCGGATCATCGCGATGCCACCCGAGGCCGCGGATTATGCCGCGGCGTTGTATGCCGCATTGCACGAGGCGGATCGGAGCGGCGCGCCGGTCATCCTGATCGAACAACCGCCCGAAGATGGGACGGTCTGGGCAGCGGTTGCCGATCGGCTGCGACGAGCAACGACGCGAATGCCATAGTGCGGGCCAATGGCCGCAGGATTTCCATAAGCATGTTTTAAGGAAATATTAGATAACTGCCAGGACGCCATAACTATATACATCGCAAGGCCAGTGTCGATCCTACATCATGGGTGGCAGGCTCAAGGCCCGGCGAATGGAACTGATCTGGCCGCTGTGCCAGCCATCGTGCCAGGCGGCCTTGTGAATGGCATCAAGCCTCGATGAGGCGAAGCCGTGTGACTCGGCAACAGTCGGCTTGTTCATATCGGTGGGCTTCAACGCTGCGATGGCATCAGTCAGGCGCTTGTAGGCCGCGGTGTAGTGACGCTTGATCTCTGCCACGTGCGGATAGATCGAGGCATCACCAACCGGCACCGACTTGTAGCCAAAGAGCGCGTTGTAGGTGTCGGGAAGTGTGGCGTGCTTGCCATCGATCAGGCTGGCAAACCACGAGTACGCGGTGGCAAGATGGCCGATGGTCCAGAGCGCGTGGTTGTCGGTGGGCGCGGGTTGAAACGTGAGCTTGTCGGATGGCACCGAGTCGAGCAGACCATCAAGCATCTGATGAACCCATGCAAAGTTGGCCACGGCGGCCGCCTTGACGGCGGCGGGGCTTGAGGCCCGAACCGCGGCCTTGGGTCGAGCTCGGCCAGCACCCTTGCGAGTCTTCTTTTTCGCGGCTTTCGCGGCATCTTTGCGGGGCGCGTGAACCTTTTTCTTAGCCATGCCATACCTCCGGACCGGTGGTGTGTGTTGCAGGACGACCGGGACGGGATGAGTCTATCCTTGGACCCCGAAGCGGGCTTTCCGCTCAGAATGTAGGTAACGGGGTTGCCGATCGAGCGTCGGAGTCAGTTGGGTAATCAATGGGTCAGCCACGAGCGAGAGCTCAGATCAGATGGATAACGGGAGAGTGCGATGGCGAGTCAACTGAAGATTGCTTTGGCCGCGGGTGATGGCATCGGGCCTGAAATCATGAACGCGACGCTCGACCTCTTTGAGGCCGCGGGTGTGCAGGAGCACGTCGAGTTTGAGCCGGTGGAGATGGGCGCGCGGGTCTTTGCCGCGGGTAATACACGCGGCATGACCGACGAGGCCGTTAAGAAGGTGGAAGAGTGCGGCGTGCTCTTCAAAGGGCCGCTGGAAACCCCGAAGGGCGGCGGGGGGAAGTCGATCAACGTGACAGCGCGGAAGCTGTGGAACGCGTATGCCAACCTTCGCGTGTTCAAGACGCTGCCCGGCGTTGAGACCGTGTATTCTCGCGCGGGTGTGAACGTCGATTTTTCTGTGGTGCGCGAGAATATCGAGGACACCTACGGCGGTGTCGAGCATCGGTTGAGCAACGACACCGTGCAGTGCAAGCGCCTCATCACCGCGCCGGGGTGCGATGCCGTCCACCGCTTCGCCTTTCAGACCGCGCGGAAACTCGGCCTGAAGAAAGTTCATTGCGGCCACAAGGCCAACATCATGAAGATGTCCGACGGGCTCTTTCTGGATCGCTTCAAGGCGACGGCGAAAGACTTTCCTGAGATTGAATCGGCGGATGTGATTGTCGATGCGCTGTGCATGAACCTGGTAGTCAAGCCGCAGCAGTATCAGATGATCGTTCTGCCGAACCTGCAGGGCGACATTGTGAGCGATCTGTGTGCGGGTTTGGTGGGCGGGTTGGGCTTTGCACCCAGCGCAAATATCGGCAACCACATCTCGATCTTCGAGGCGGTTCACGGCACCGCGCCCGATATCGCGGGCCGCGGACTGGCCAACCCGACGAGTTTGATCCTTAGCGGGCTGATGATGCTGCGCCACATCGGGCTCACACGCGAGGCCGCGCTGCTTGAGAACGCGCTGCTGGCCACGCTGGAGAGTGGTGTACACACCGGCGACTTTGCGGGGAGTGGCGAGAAGAAGACGCCGCCGGTCGGCACCTTCGAGTTTACCAAGGCGATCATCGGACGGCTGGGAACCAAGCCGACGACCGTCCCCCCGGTGATGGTGCCCGATGCCAACGAGCCACCGAAAGAGCGGCCCGCGCGGCCGGCCGGGCAGGAAGTCATCCGCACATTCAAGGGCATCATTACGCATGTTGTCGGGTGCGATATCTATCTTGACACCGTGCTCTCCCCGCTTGCGCTCGCTGAAGAGATGACGCGGGCCGCGATGGATACGCCCTTCAAGCTCACACTGATCTCAAACCGCGGAACGCAGATCTGGCCAACGGGCAGTGTGTACACCGAGTGCGTGGACTATTACCGTGTGCGGTTTGAGCTGAAGGAAGGTGTCGCGACGGGCACGATCGGGCAATCACGAACGGTCGCGCTCATGGACAAGATCGCGGACAAGTTCACCGTGTGCAGCTACGAGTTGCTGCGGATCTTTGACGGGGTGAAGGGGTATTCGATGGCACAGGGGCAGTGACTTTGTCCGCCGGCCACTGGCTCACCCAACGGATCGACAAGGGGCACCTTCAGGCCCTTCAACGGATACGTTTTGTTGTGCTGGGGGCTCGGACTGCTGCTCGGTGGATTTGGTTTCTACTCAGTGCTCACTACACCCGCCGCGCTCCACACGGCGACACGCATCGAGACTCGGCTCCGCGGCTGCGACGGCTGACTCTGCCGCGACTGCCGCGCGCCATACCTGCTCACGCCCAATCCTTTTTTTAACAAACACATCGCCCCACCGTTCCCGGGCAGTTGGTTGATCGGCAACCGTGCCTCGCCCGGCAGACGTGCCTTGCTTGAATCCGTCGGCCTGATGTTCGTCGGACTCCTGATCATGCCCAATCTCCAACGCAGGCTCGCACGTCAACTTCGCCACACCGAGGTCTGCCCGCGCTGCGGATACGACCTGCGCGGCCTGCCCGTGCCAATCTGTCCGGAGTGCGGCGGTCCAACGGCGGATCACTGAGGAGCAAGTTGTTCCGGCTGGCGCCTACTCCTGCCGCATCATCCGCTCGATGCGTCCATCTTTCATCTCGACCACCACCTCATCCGCCTCGGTGAGGAACAGCCCGTGATCGCCAACTCCGGGTGTTGAGTCGAGCTGGGCAGCCGCCTCCGCGGGATCGATACCGTGCTGGAGGGTGACATCCACAACCAGATTGCCCTGATCGGTAAGGAAGTGCTCGTTGGTCATCGTGCGTCGAACGACCCCGTTGAACCCGAGATCAGAAAGATGCTTGCGGATGCTGGCCAGCCCGAAGTAGTGAATTGCCAGCGGCAGCGCCGAGCGCTGGCCGAGGTGATCGACCAGTTTTTCTTCGCCAACCATGTACACTCGCCGCGCACTCGCGATGGCGACGAGGCGTTCACGCACCATCGCGCCGCCGCGGCCTTTGATCATGCGCAAGTCCGGATCAACTTCGTCGGCCCCGTCGAACAGATAATCAAGACTTTCGACAGAATGGAAGTCGATGAGTTTCAGGCCGAGGGCGCGAGCCTGCGTCTCGGTCGCGTGGCTTGTGGCGACAACGCGGACATCAAGCCCATCATCGCGCACTCGCCGGTGCAGAGCAAAGATGCCGCGCGAGGCGGTCTTGCCGGTGCCAAGCCCGACGACCATGCCCGACTGAATATCGGCAACCGCGGCATCGGCGAGCGCATCGGTCAGATGGGGCGCGGGGAGATGGGGCGAGGGTTGGTTACTCAAAGCGAATCCCCTGTGCAAGCTCGAACTTACCACCATAGTTGATGGTGCAGGTCTGGCGACGCATGTACGCTTTCCACGAATCCGAACCCGACTCACGCCCACCACCCGTGTCCTTTTCGCCGCCGAATGCCCCACCGATCTCGGCACCACTCGTGCCAATATTGACGTTGGCGATGCCGCAATCGCTCCCCGCGCCGGTAACGGCGAGGAAGCGCTCGCTGATGCGGATTGACTCGGTGAAGATCGCCGAGCTGAGCCCCTGATCAACACCGTTGTGCATCGTGATCGCTTCGTCGAGCGTCTTGAACGTGAAGACGTACAGGATTGGCGCGAAGGTCTCTTCGAGCGCGATGGAGAGCTTGTTGTTTGCGGGCGCGCGGATGATGGTCGGCTGCACGAAGTGCCCGCCCAGAGTATCTCGGCTCTCCGAGCCGGGTGTCCACTTCTCTCCTCCGACCAAGACGGTCCCACCTTGCTGCTTTGCCGCCGCGATCGCGCTCAAAAAGCCCTCAACCGCTCGTGCATTCACCAGCGGTCCAACCAGCGTCCCTTCCTTCAGCGGGTCGCCGATCTTCATCATCACCTGCTGATACCCCTTCACCAGCCGCTCGACGAACTTGTCGGCGATCTTCTCATGCACGATGATCCGCCGCGTTGAGGTGCAGCGCTGGCCCGCCGTGCCGACCGCGCCGAACACCACCGCACGAACCGCAAGTTCCTGATCCGCATCGTCGTTGACGATGATCGCGTTATTCCCACCCAACTCGAGCAACGCGCGCCCAAGTCGGCCTGCCACGACCTTGCCCACCTCGCGCCCCATGCGGCACGAACCCGTGGCGGAAATGAGCGGCAGTCGTTTGTCGGCAACCATGCGGTGACCGACAACATCGTCGGTACCCATGATGAGCTTGAAGAGGTGCGGGTGGCCGTGCTTCGCGCCGATGCCTTCTGCGACGCGGTTGGTGGCGATCGAGATCAGTGGCGTGAGGAGGCTGGGCTTCCAGATGATTGTGTCACCGCAGATCGCCACCAA
>Ga0163148_10004227_pt1 | contig 15140 bp, 9 predicted proteins | sample OliLakLV19MP7P2_FD_148606 | JGI IMG/M metagenome (GOLD analysis project Ga0163148, IMG submission 148606) | Freshwater microbial mat bacterial communities from Lake Vanda, McMurdo Dry Valleys, Antarctica- Oligotrophic Lake LV.19.MP7.P2 | ecosystem: Environmental > Aquatic > Freshwater > Lake >...
AGCTGAGATTCCTCCAAATCCGGCCTGCTGCTGCCTCGTTGACTTGCTCTGCGCAACTGGATCACACATGAGACCACCAGAAAAAGTATGCTGTGTTTTTTGCAGTGTCTACTGGTTAGCCACCTCCCAGTAGTTGGGAACAAATGGCATCATCCACTGAAACATGGTTGCAGTTGGTCAAGATGTTTTTGGTAGAACTGCTACTACTAGCACCCAAGAAAACGCCGAACATTTGCACGCATTGAGAACAACCCGAGGTACCTGGTACTACTAGTAGTAACTACGACATTATTCGGGATCGGGCTACAGTAAGACTTTTATTTAAGATTAACTACTGAGTCGTTCGACTATCGCAGATGTTCACACTTGTTTTTCAAGCTCTTACGTGGCGAGATATCTTATGTTTGGGTAGTTACGAATAGACTACGAATGATCAGAGGAATTAGTGTGAAAAATCCATAAGGGCCATAGAATTGATAGAAAGCTTCGTATTTAGGGCGTTTGTTTGGTCACTTACTTGAGGCCAAAGTCATAGTAGCGCATCGACAGAGAAATAGGGGAAGTTAAATCGATGATTCTCTTTCAGTGGTCAAGATGAATCCCGTTCCCAAAGCAAACCGCAGTGTACTTACTGTGTGCTACTCATTTCGCTAATGATGTAGGCTGTAGCCACTACGACCTGGACACCTGGTGCCGTTAGTTATGACTACTTACAACGAACTGCAGTTCTATTGTACAGTGGCGGCTAATGTACTCACAGCAATATACAGTATTGTTTAGTACAGTAATGTCTGCGCCTACTGACTACCGTAAATTGGTTCCGCTCGTAGGGGCACTCGTTCGCAAATACGATTGGACTGTGACACTAGCTAGTACTCGTAGCGAACGGCCTTAGTCACCAGCTTAGTACCAGGTTTCAGTGTAAGTTTTTACTCTTCGTGTAGCTCTTCGTATCCAGTGAGTTTATGGGGTTATCTATCGGTAAGCTTTCGAGGCGGGCTATTACTGACTCGCTTTCCAAACAGCCACGATGGAGCCAATAGGATAATAATAACTTGATCCCATCTCCGCACCTCCTGTTAGTAACAGTGTTGCTTAGACGGAAGACACTATCTACTTATTTTATAAACCACAGACTCTTAATACCTACTCCACAGAGCTAGATTTATTTTTTTATCTTGTAGGTCTACCCAATAAATTATTACCTTTATATCCCACCAGCGTTCACTACCCTAAAGGATTGGGGTTTCGCTTCTATAGCTTAAGCACGGGCACCCTCCTATGTTCACCAGCTTGAATTTCTTTGGGTCTTTCAAGCACTGAATGCAGCAAGAATAAAGGGACCCAAGACTGTTCTATATCAAAGGCAAGCCCGCAGTGAAGCACTGAAGCCTATATCATCTTTAACAGGAATACTACTGTTTTGTGGTGGTGCAACATTTCTTCTTTGGCGACTGAATATCTGTACTTGGAGTCTCTCTCCTCTTCCATTTAACTAAATACTAGTACAGATGCATCCTCTTCCAGCCACAAATATACCAAAAGACTCTTCTTGTGAAAACGACACCAACAACATTCGCAAGCATATCCACACTAATATGAACAGCTTTAGCAGCAGTCTGGGCAGTTCTAACAGTTTTCAACACGATGATACCGACAATGACTCCAATATTACCGACGCCAGTGGATTCGTTCATGATGATGGAAATGATCAACACGACAATGACTGCTCTTCCTTTGCCAGTAGCATAAACAGTGCTGGCCCTGGCAGTTATGTTCCGGATGATGTCAGCAGTACTGGGCGAGGAGGAGGAGGAGACAATCACAACGAGGGATCCTATCACCACGATGAAAGTAATGTCTACTACAATGAAGCTGAAGAATTTGAAAAAATGCGAACCTTGGAGAGCATCAATAGACTGGAAAATCACTTGCCACGGATTGTCCTGGAACAACTCATGGCGGATATCCAACAACGAAAAGAAGATGCCAAAGCGGCGCTATCGGCACCCTCTCCTTTGGGGAATATTACCTTGGAAGTTCCCATGAACATAGGTGGTGGTGTAAATGACAGTCTTCACGCCAGTTCCAATAGCATCGGAGATGTTGCCTATAATTCAGGCCAGTCAGTCAAATCGGCAGGATCGGGTCATTCCTTGCAACGTATTGGGGCGAGAAGCAATGGACCCATGAATGAACTTTTGAATACTCTGACGTCTTTGGATGAATTGTTAGAAGAAGAATTTTCGTCCGATGAGGATACTTCTTCGGGTGATGACGAGGATGAGTCTGAAGGTGATTCGGATGATGACGATTCCGATGAGGATTCAGATGATGATGACGACGACGATGATACATCCTCAGAAGAGGGAGAGAACCTCTTGGATACATCCGGATTAACTTTTGAAGTAGACCCAGGTGAACTCCATGAGGATCATAGTGGCGATGGTGGTATGTCTGACCTGGGAGAATCAGACTCAGATTCTGCTCCGGAATCGGATGATGATGATGATGATGATGACGATGATGAAGATGACCATCAATCAGGTGGTGCACTGAGTGCACCTATGGCATTCGGTTGCCCGCCGAGAGGCGCAACTTCTTCCATCGGAGGCGGATCGTCTCAAATGGCCATGTCTATGCCGGCAGATCCGTTAACAGCTCTTGGTCCTTCAATCCATCGGAGAAATACACCAGCACGATCCCACAGTAATATTGAACCCGGTATGCGGGTTGCTCCCGTCCCACGGAAGAAACCACCGATGCGATCCAAAAGCTTTGGATCGGAGGGGGGAAGAAATAGCATCAACAGTCAGGATATGAACAGCATAGGAAGTGGAGACAGTGCACAGCGAATGGGGGCTCCTTCCAATGACAAAATGGCAGTGGGAAAACTACGACAGGGCCGGCTCAACAATCGCCGGATGGAATCAGATGCCAACGCGGCAGATGATACGAAATCCATGGGCATGAGTGTTGATCAGACTACCCTTTCCGCGTCTTCAAAATCATCTGATCACTATATGAGTCTCGTATCACAGGTCAAGAGTTCCAAACATGACAGCACAATTCTATTTATTGATATCAGTGGATTTACCAAATTATCGAGATCCCTTGAAGTCGAAGCACTTTCCGAGGTATGTGCTTTTTCCCTTTTTAATTTGCGATGTTTTATTGTTCGCCTTTTGTACTTCGTTCTTGTTGAAACTATTGGTTTTACTCACTTTATGCTCGTGCGTGCCTACCTGCCGGCCTCACCCATCCTTGGCGACATCCTCTGCAAACTTTGTAGATTATCAACTCCTATTTCCAAATGATTGTCGACGAAATTAAAAAGTATGGTGGAGATATTCTGAAATTCGCTGGAGATGCACTCATTGTGGAATGGTCTCAAAGTATGCTGCCCGAAGGTCAGAAACACCTCAACGTGACACTTTTGGCCGCCATGTGTTCCTCGGAGCTTGTCAGAAAGTGTTCCGATTTTCAGGTGACCCGAAATGGAAAAGACATATGTACACTCAACTTGCATGGGGCCCTTGGACACGGCGAAGTTGTCGGCATTCATGTTGGAGATATGGATCGCATGGAGTACCTTATTTTGGGAGATTCGATTCGTCAAATTGCTGATGCTATGGATTTGGCGCAGCTAGGGGAAGTCGTTGCTTCTCCAGAAGCAGGTAGGATACTTGCAGATACAGTCGTCTTTAACGAGGGGTTTAAGGAGGATGAGCACCAGACTGTAGCATTCAAGGATGACCAGAAATTCCAGCCCAAAGGCGCATTTAAATTGCCAGGCATGATGCGCATCCCGGTAAACGAGCTAGTTGAGGATTGGCCAGCGGATGAGCTAGAAGATTTACAATCAAAGATGGCACGGTACGTGCACTCTGTGGTGTACTCCGATGAATTCACCAACAACGAAGACGCCCGAGCATCTGCGTCATCGCGGAGACCGAGCATGGGGAAGAATTCTCGAAGATCTGCAAATAAGAACGACCGGACACAAAGTGAATTGAGGGATGTGTGCACGGTTTTCCTGCAGCCCAAGATTGACTTTGATCTGAATGGAGAGCGTGCGGGCGACGAAGATACCATCCAACTCCTCAATTCTATTATGTTCATCGTCAACAGTGAAGTCGTGCATCACAAAGCTCATATGCGGCAGTTCATTGTGGATGACAAAGGACTTGTTGTCATTTTCAATTTCGGTTTAAGAGGTTCTACATTCCCTAACATGATTGAAGAACGTCTCATCCCATGCATCTCCAATATCAGAACTTTGCTGAAGACCGAATTGGACTTGGAATGTACAATGGGGGCAACCGCCGGAAAAGCATACTGTGGAGTTGTTGGGGGCGTTGATCGCCACGAGTATGCCATCTTAGGCCCCTCTGTCAATCTAGCAGCGCGTTTGATGGCCAGTAAATCAAATCCTGGAATTCTTGTTGACGAGGAAGTCAAGCTGAAAGCTGGAGAGCGTCCCTTCCGTGCGCTGGAACCCGTCAAAGCGAAAGGCTACGACGACCCGGTCAAAATTTATAACCCGGAAGAGAATGTGAGGAAGCCGTGGGTAAATATCGCAGAGGAATTCGTGGGTCGCGATGAAGAAATAGAGTGCCTGGTATCAACAGCACGTTCTGTCATGGAAGACGCTTTCTCGGCTAAAACGGTGTTTATTTCCGGGCCTTATGGCATTGGCAAATCGTATGCCATATCCAAAGCGACTCACGACATTGAGATGAACTGCGTCAACAAAGAGATGCCCTATCATATATCGCGTCTTGTCTTTTGTGCCGATGACTCATTCAGACCCTTCAGGTATGCTCTTTCATCTTCTAATCTGCGATACGCAGCCTTCCTTTTTCCTCGACTTATCTCACTTTTTTTGTACCTTGTGGTGGTGCAGTATGGTTCGACCTCTCTTTTTGGACCTCTTGAGACGCAAACAGCACATTCCCAGTTTCGGGGGCGTCGAGAGTGCGGGACACGCCGAAGATATAGGTCAAAAGGCAGAAGTAGAGGAAGCCCAGCTTTATGTTTCCCTTCTTCAGATATGCCTCGAGGCTAGAATCCCCATGCAATATATTGAAATGTTTGGTGGTCTTATTTTTTCTACCAAGCTGTCGGACATTGGGACTTGGAGCGACCGTTCTCGAAAGGTAGGTTGGTGCAGCCTACGCTTAACTTCATTTGGCGCTGAATCTTTTTGATAGTATCGCTGACCAAGTTCGTTTGATTTTGCAGATGTCTGAATGGAATTCAATCGCACGGCATCTGGTCACTGCTTTCATTCATTGCACGGCCGAATATGGATTGGTCCTTTTGGCAATGGACGATGTTTCTGGCATTGACGGTGAGTCCACCTTGGCGAAGCAAATCACTGTTGAAACACAATAGGTTGAATGGCTAAATAACTCATCTTGCTTCGTACTCGAACTTCCAGAAATGTCATGGAAGATTCTCCAGAAACTCTTTGAGCGGGCTAGCAATATGTGTGTTGTGATGACAGCGAGAAATGAGTTTGACTTGAACATCAATGCTGAGTTCTGGGCGATGCTGACAGAAGAAGGAATCGATACGGGTCGTTTTCGGCACTTGCGAATAGAGCCTATGAGCGAGGAGGATGTTGGACATCTTGCGTGCAAGCGACTGGGAAAGTCTGCTTCAGAATTAGACGGAAGAATCAGTAAGACTGTGCACAGTCAATCCCGTGGCAATCCTTTGCTGGCTTGCCAGTTTTTAGATGTCATGTACAAGGAGACATCCGAGGTGGCTGTCTCCGGTGCGGCACTGAACAAGATCGAGGAGCTTCTTCTGAACCGCTTGGACGAATTGGCGCCTATTGACCGATCGCACTTGAATCTTGGGGCAATTTTAGGCTTCTCATTCCAAGAAAAGGATGTCGTGGCCGTGATGGAGAAGTACAACGACGTCGCGGCAGAGGACAGAGCCAGACACGCTCAGACGGTACATTCCAGCCTGCAGGGATCAGTCGAGTTTGGGATCTTGAAGTGCAACGGAGAGGGTGAAGAAATTACTTATACATTCGCTCATGTCTTGTGGTCGAAAACCATTTCGCAACACATTCTTGATGCATGGAAAGACAAAATGCGAGCTCTGATTGACATCGTGAAAGGTGATGACGCTGTCAATCTTTTATCAAGCTGCGCCAGTGTGACAACAGCATCTGTTACGCAACCGCCCTCATCAACAACCGTGTCAATTGAAACTATTGAAAGTCTGATCAATTCGGCAACTCAGTTAGCAACAGAGGAGTTAGCAACAGATTCTGCTCCACAACCGCCCTCATCCAATAGCGTGAATCATAAAGCCATTGAAAGTATTATCGCTTCGACAAGTGAGTTTGCAACAGATTCTGCCACAGAGCTGGCCTCAGATTCTGCTCCACACCCGCCCTCATCCAATAGCGTGAAACTTGAAGGCATTGAAAGTACCATCGCTTCGACAAGTCAGTTTGCAACAGATTCTGCCACAGAACCGGCCTCAGCTACAAGCGTGTCAATCGACGCTATTGAAAGTCTGCTCGCTTCAACGACCCAGTTTGAAAATTTCGCCACGCCAACGAAGACGACAGAACCATGCACTGCTTCAAATATTTCCACTTCCTCCCCTTCCATGTCTCTTGGTTCTCTGTTTGCTAATACGAGCACGTCGCCCCACACGTCGCCCCACTCCCAGTCACTGCCAGCCACACGAAGCAATGCTTTGTTGACTGACGGAGATTTTTCGATAAAGTATGATTGGGATGAGCTGGCACAAGTCAGGGCCAAGTTTTCCTCTATGCGAGAGCAGAACGTTGGCATACAACAGTCAATCAATGAGCTTCGGGCGCTGATTAACCACACACGTTAGACTGCTTAGTATTCCTACAAACGAATGTGCATAAGTATTATAATGAATGTAAATACTATATATTTTGAAGGTCTAATAGAAATAAATAGGAAACATAGCTAGCTAGTTGTTGTTGTTCAGCGAATAACGTTGCGTGAAGAAAGAAACTATGAAGTTATGCTAAAGTTGACTTTAATCGATAGTGGTAGACAATGAATTGTGCAAGTGCACTACTGCCTGCCTCGAAGCCAAAGACTCCTTATAGCGAGCCATGATTGCTTTGTTTCAAATCCATGTCGTCATTAGCAGCGGAACCTCTGCCACGGTACCCTCTAAAATCTTTACTTGCTTCCGATATTCGTCGAGATGGTGCACGCGGGGCAAGATCAGCGGCATCCAAATTTGACAGAGCCGTCCCTAGTAGTGGCTGTTCGTTGCCTTCGCAATCATTGCCCGCACCGCCAGCGTAACTCACACTGTCTAGTGAGTGACGCCTAACCATTCTTGGAATTCCATCCTTCGTATATTCGCTTTCGGCAAGCATTGTGCTTTTTACGCCCGTCATCCATCGAGCCAGACTTCCTTGTCTTTCACTAGCGTCAAGATAGTCTGTACCCGCAAAGCTAGCGTCGTGTGTAATTTCTGAAACAATACCTCCAGGCGTCATTTCGTAGTTGCCACAATGGATCGACACACCGGGTGTCTCTGGGATCTGCTGTAAAGTGTCACTTAACTTGTTCTTGCTTACCAGCGGTGTCCTCAATGCCATTCCAGTTGCATGCATAGAGGGTGGTAACTTTTGCAACCTCGAGTGGAGAGAGGATCCGTGGCTACTCCCAGGTGTTGTCAGGCCGCTGACTTCACCAGTTGACCGAGTTGGGGTGTTGGGCATGTGAATTTCGGGGTATCGCTGGTTCTTGCTATCGTGAAGATGTTGGCTATTTCCACCCAAAGGAGGAGATAGCCAATTTCCGCTCAACAAAGAGCTGCCGGCTGCATGCGAATGATGCGTCAATGTGCTTGGCGTCGTAATTTCGCTACCATGCACCGACCCCGGCATTGGAGAGACAAACCGGGCGACAGGATTTGCATTCAAATTGCTCTTGTGAGAGGAGTGCAGAGTATTTCCAGGGGAGCACATGCTCGAAAGATCGTGTGTTGGACGTTGGGGGATATCATCAGAAGAAGCGTTCTGGCTCTTTTTTGATTTCGTTTGCCATCGTGCCGATGACGACCGTGGTGGTAACGCGGCGGGCCCAGCGCTGGACTTGAGAGCATAAGGTGACGGTAAACTAAAGTCGTCCCTGCTCCCGATTCCTGTTGAAACGGTAATACTGCTGATGCTGCCAGAGATACTATTTTGTTGTACCAAAGCTTGGTCTGGTCCAACATCTTTCACGAGATGCCGGCGAGATCTTCGGTCAATTTTGGGAAGTTCCATGCGCTTTTGGGTTACAAATTTGGAACGAGTAATGTGCGCAGCATCCTTGCTACTTCCATGGTTACTGCTTGCGTCACCGCCGCTGCCTGCACTTTTTGCAGAGCGTTTGCTGCCTGAAGATACTTTACTGCCTGTAGACAGGCTGCGCTTGAATCTCCGTGGCTTCCTTCGCTTCTCTTTAGTACTGTCAGTATTATGGGTTGCATCGTACTCGGACATGTCTACAACTTCAACATCATCACCAGATTCGACGCCTTTTTTAGAGGGTTGCATTTCGCCTGGTCTCATTATCTTCTCGGTAAGATCATCCTTCATGATGGATCCAGTGCTACCGCGTCGCCTAATTTTCCTTCCCGAAGACAAGTGGCTCAGTAACGACGTCTTTTGTTCTCCGTCACTAGTTTTCTCTCCACCCTCTTTTGTCCGTATCGTGCGGATCGACCCTGGGGAAACCCGATGAAGTTGGGCAACTTCTCCGTGTCCGAGAGCTTTCTGATTTTGTGCAATAGCCAGTATGCCAGCAGTTCCAGCTCCAGTGTTCTTTCCTTCTGGAGATACAGGATGAGGTTGGGCAACACCTTCCTCTTCACACCCAAGATCTCGCTGGCTTTTTGCAACAATAGCAAGTATACCACTGAGACCAGCACCACCACCCGTGCTGCTTCTTCTTGAATGTAGTCGACGTGGGGCGGCTACGTCTGGAGATACAGGATGAGGAGGGTAGGCAACACCTTCCTCGTCGCACGCAAGATCTTGTTGGGCATTCCCAACAAAAGCAAGTATACCACTGAGACCAGCACCACCACCCGTGCTGCTTCTTCTTGAATGTAGTCGCCGTGGGGCGGCACTACTTTTGGGGGTTGGAAGCGTTCCGGTTCTCCGCAATGACTTCTCGTCCTCGCTATTCGTAGCCGAATGAGCCCCAGAAGTCGCCTGTTGCCTCTTGTGTCTGGCTGTTTCTTTTCCCGGACTTTGAACACCTTTTAGTCCATGTCCATGTCCGTGTCCGTGCCGTTTGGGGCCTGCTGCGCCAGGAGACGAAGAGGAAGATGGGCTTCTCGTTTCGACGCAATCTACTTCTCCGTATCCCAACTCTTCGGCCGTGGGAACAGCGGATTGTAGGTTCTTCCTGCTTGCGGATTTGGCAGGCACTCTCACACCCGTAGAAGCGTTAGCGCTAGCGCTAGAGGAGGAAGCTTGTGACTTGTGAGACCTGTCCACACTTTTGACGCTTTTGGATTTCGTTTTGGATGTTTGCTTGGACGGCGATTTGCTGCTGTGCGTGTTGTTGTTGTTGTTGTTGTTGTTACTCTTGCTGCTGCCGCTGCTGCTCGTGACACCCTGAGCAAAGGCGGTCTTGCTTCCGTCAACCACACTGGCGGGGCTTCTTGGAGAAGGACACTTGTTTCCGCTCCTATTCTCGTCTGCTTCGCCAGCGGCAACAACGCCTTCCTCCTCGGAGCTACTACTGCAGCTCACATCGTCATCAATGTCATCATCATTGTCGGGTTTGTCAGAGCCTGTTCCTCCCAACTGATACGGTGCCACAACACTTCGTAAACTCTTGACTTTGCTGCTCAATTCCAAGGCTTTCAGCCTTGCCAACGATTCTTTTTTGCTGCTGCTTGTACCAGTGGAACACGAGGACATGACGGAAACGCTCGTTGTCATTTCTGTTTGGTCAGTCTAGATAGCTAAAATGTAGTTGGTAGCTTGCTGATTGAATCAAAGCTGCTACAAGGTTAATGGCCTAATTGCTTTCAAATCTCGTTATTCACAGATTGCCGGGAGGGAGTAACAGTAATAAATAGTGATAGCCAGTGAGTGATAGTACTAGCTAGTATTACGATGGGTACGGTGATAATTCATAGATTCTTCGATTGATTGATTCCATTCAATGGATTCATTCAATCGATTTGTTCGTCTCCCTTGCGGCTTAGTCTTTCTACGGTAGGGGCAGTACCGGGAACCGCGTGGGAATTTTTTTTGTACAGTACCAGTCAATACTGGTACCAGTCATCAACGACCAGGTGTTTCAAGATTCCCTTCGTTGAACTTGAAACCCAGTTACCGGCCATTAAAGTCATTACGAATACTTAACTATCAAGTTTTGTACTAATTCATTCGTCATTCGCTGCCCCTAGAGCAGAATTGGAGTTCGTCTCATTCTGACGCAATGCCGATTTCCGTTCTGTGCTACAAAGGGCAGATGTAACATGAAGAAGTATTTAACTAATGTCCCGGTGGTAGCTGTGACAGTCAACGCATGTTTAGGTAGTAAAAGTCATTATTGAATCCCGTTATTTTCGTTGTGTTTCAGTAAGCCAGCAGCTTCTTTTGCGTTAAATAAAAAAGAGTCATTGTCGAATAGTCTTACCCCACCTGGTAACTATCCTAATTCAGTACTGCGAAGTAATTCGAAAGTCACAGCTTCAATCCTCAAGTTCCTTCTTTGGCTGTGCAACGATTTTCGCAGAAGAAACATCAGGTCCAAGGCTCCTACAATGCTAGCTAGCATCAGCACACCACAGTGTGGCATCTGAGGTCTTTGTTCATGAAAGGATGATTAAAATATCAATGATTTCAATGATTTGTTGACCATGATGAGAAAACTGGGTGCTCTGGCAAGAGCTCCTGTCAGCTCTGCAATCAAAGTTGGCGGTCTTAAGACACGATGTGTCATGCTTGAAAGTTTGGCTTTTGCATTTGTCGATCACTGGAGCACATTGAACTGGATGAACAACAGGTTGTGCTTTCAAGCTTAGCCACACTTCTCTCTGAAAATCCCCTGTTCTTGGTTTAATGGGAAGGAGAATTCAGTTCCCCATCTTTTTCACTTCTCAACATCCAGCAAACTGAAGTTTGGAGAAGTTGCGTGGTGGTGACAAAAAAGGAACAGGGGGAACCCTTCTCATGAGTGGATCAGATTTTAGATTGTTTGAGTTATGATTGATCAAGCTCTCCACAATTCTCATTTCTTGTCAATTTCAACATAGACATCTTCATTGCAAATCAAAAGAGTTTGTGTTGTTCATCTTGTTCTTCTCTAGTGATGGTGCATGGAATGTTGCTGCTGCTAACCATGACACTTGTCCAGTCCAAATGCCAGTCTGTGCCAAAGTCAAAAAACTTCATTTGCTACAAACTTTTAGGAGACTTCCCTCCTTTTCAGGGCAACGTAGCCTGTCACTTCCTGGGGAAGCAAAACTGGTCCCGATTCTTCCCTCAGTGTCCTTCTTGTGGAAAGCATTCCAGTTAAATGTGAAAAACATGAAAGAACAAAAAACATTGCAAAGGGGGCCTTTGCGCATGATCTGGCATGACTTCAGCACACTGTTGCAGCATGAAAAACAGAAGCCTGGCTGGTCGAAATCAGCCCATTGTCACACTTTTCTATGTTTGTTGCAATGAAAAACAATGATTAGGAGGCGTGGGGGCTGATTCTCATAATGAAGACATCATGTCCTGAGTGATTCATCTTAGCAAGACAATTTTGTAGTAGGTGTTTCTTTGAGTTTTCTTATGTGTCACAGGCTGCATGGGCCTGCTCATTGGCAATCTTGCTTGCCAAGTCACCAATTTTTGGTTACCAAAAAAAAAAATGTCTTTCTTCTTCTCCTTTTAGCAATTTTAACAAGTGATGCATTGACCTCCATCATTGGCATCATGCCCCCCACCACATCCTATGAGACATTTTCCTTCACTCTGATGTTGAAAATGTCGCATCAACAAGATGGAGGCTGTCATGTGGCACAAGGATTTAAAACAAAGCTGCCAAGTTGTCATCTTAAATTTTCTTTGCCTTTAATCTGTTTCATCTTTGGCCTCATTGAGCTTTACAATGGAATTGTAACATTTCTAATACATTTTTAACAGTTAGTGTGCCCTGGATTCTCACAATTGAACTTTCACTCAACGGCCAACTCGGAGGCTAAGCTTTTATGTTCTTCATTCGACTTCACATTTCTCCATGGGCTTGGATCATCTTCTATCACTTCACGAGGGAATATATAATTGGTTTTCTTAGTTAGCTCGTTGGTTCTACTACAGTGGTGGTTACAAAAGTGTGCTCTTCAAAAGTTTAGCGAAGAGTGTTCACTTCGGGTGCCTACACCAGCACCCGTCCAAAGTTTTTTCAGTTTTCGCTTCGTTCTTTTGTACAGGCCTAGTTCCCTGGCAAGCTCCTGATGGAAGGCGGACCCGAGATCCTGATTCCACCAATCTTCAAATTCTTCCAAACTGATTCTGCCATCTGCATTTTTATCAAGCTTGATGAACGCCTTCGTAAGATCTTCTGCAGAAAGATTGATTCCAAGAATCTGAGCAATCTGCACAATCTCTCGAGGCTCCAAATATCCGTTTCGGTTCGTGTCGATTGCATCAAATGCCTTTTTGGAAGGGTCGCGTAAACGTTTCCCGATCCGTCGCTTGAATGCTTCGAGCCTTATGCGTGATTTAGAAGAAAAGTAGATTGCATAGGCAAGTGCCGCGATGCCCGATGCTGCGATACCATTTGCTAGCCAATGCCATGTAGCAACGAATGAAATTGTTCCGGTTGCCAGGCCCTGCTGAATGAGCCCGGCTGCGAAGCCAAGTCCGCCACCAGCCAAAATGAGCGTCAGCTCATCTTCTTCAAAAATAGGATGGAGGACGCGCTCGAACTGTTGTGAGGTCATTGCAATCATTCGGGTACGCAAGGTGGTTTCAATATCTAAGGCATCGTCAACATAGGGGTGCAAATCTTTCAAGAAAGGAAACAGCCTGTCTGTCGCTTTTTGCGAAGCAGTTTGCAGTTCTGCTGCATCGAATTTTCCCCTTAGATCAATGAACCCATTGCTTTGCTCCTTCGCTACCTTGATCAAGTTTTCGCCCCAGACAGTAGCAAAGGCTGGTGCAGTGCTGCTATCCGTCAATATGGAATTCCACAATTGCTCCGAAGTTAATATTTTTTCACCAAAAAAATGACTAAAATCTGTAGCAACCTCTTTTTGCCGCCTCAAAAACAAGCCTTGCAAGACAATGTTGCCAATAATTGGAGTTGGATTGACGGGCTCAAATATCCATTTCAGCGCCAACCAGTTGGTGGCCAACCCCACTATCATTCCCCCAAAGCTTAGCGTCCTACGTGAGAGGGAAAACATGATGATGAGCAAGGCATACTTATTGCCGTGAGTCATCAAGATTAATCAAAATTCGGTATGCAGTGAAGATAGAATGATGCCATCGCAATCAATTCCTTTTGACTGGACCTACCATGGATTATCCCATACCAATGCCACCGCAAGCTGGATTATCCCCAACAAGAAACCAAACCAAAGACCGCTGTCCGTGAGAAAGGTAAGCTCTTTGCGACCAGCAATCTGAAAGAGCTTCCCCAAGAGAGACCTAATAGATCCAGCATCGAGAGAGAGAAATATAACAAGTTGTTAGATCCCCCAACCTTTGATGACATCGACTATAATATCCTCCTCCTCAACTCATGCATGCAAGGCAGTTCAAAACAAAACTTACCTATCCGCTAGCATTTGCTTCACAACACAATTTTTCAGATTGAGCAGAGTATCAACTTGCTTTTGTACGTCTTGTGTGACGGATACCAAAAAGCTGCGACAAAACTGATCTTGCCAGGGTCCTGGCGTCTTGGCCACCTTCACCACCCAATCACGAAGAAAATTGTTGTTGTCTGTATTGGTGTCGTTGACGTGAAACAAGTCATCGACCATGGGTCCCACAATATTGGATGCTTGGGGGAGCAATATATCAGCCACAACGTTTGGGTCAAGACGTTGTACAATTTCTTCCATTTGAATCAATTGCGTGACAGTGGCATTGACCATGGCTATACTCATCTTTTTGGTCTTGGCGGGGACAATGCCTTGCCACCCTAAACCAATCCAAGTCGAATCTCCAGGACTTTCCACAGTCTTCCGCCTCTTCAATGGTATTCCTCTCCAAGAAATGGGATAGAAGACTGTTCCATAAACATGAAAGGTAAGTAGCAGAGAGAGTGGATGTGAGTGTGATGAGCGTAAGCAGACAAGATGGCACAACGGGGCATCAACGCCACACAGAATGATACAAAACACATGCTATATGAAAGGTAACGCAAAACGTACTCATTTTGACGGCCAGATAATTGGTGAACCATCCCACAAGGGCTGCAATGACTGGTATCAAGCTATAAGTCCTCCACTGCGACAAAAACTTGACAGCGCAGGCCGCCATTATGGTATTCAACGCTTGGTGCGGCCGTAGGACGACATCTAAAATGGCATGATGACTTTGTTGTAAAGAAATATCTCTTCTTCTGGGATGGTTGAAATGGTAATGTCGGTGCTGCTGCTGCTGTACAGGGTAGTCATTGTGACGGACAGTCCGTCTTGACGTACGAACATGACTGTGCGCCTCTGAGTTGGACACTTTGTGTGGGCGTGTCACCACAACCCTGTGATGTCTTGCTGGAACATTGAAGGCAGTACAAAAAGATCCGGCACCAGGACCAGAGGATTGTCGATGTGGAATCAAGACGAGCACCAGGGCGAGGAGGCAAGATGAAAATCTACGTGCCCAACGAGGCCCAACAGCCGACGAAAAATGGTGTTGTTGCATAGCCATCAGCAAAGATTTCTGCTTCATTTCATCGTCGTCGAATCGGACAGTCGAGTCTACTACTTCAGTAGCTCTCTACTACTAGCCGTCTGGTAGCTCGTTGAATTGGAAATGGTGTAGTCTGGAGCAAGGATATCGACAGTTGTACAAGAGTTGTTATTCTAGCTCTAGCTCACTCGCTCACTGACTGCAGCAGCTGCAGCCCTCCGATGATGTTTGTGACACCATCATGCAGTGA
>Ga0163148_10004229_pt1 | contig 15134 bp, 9 predicted proteins | sample OliLakLV19MP7P2_FD_148606 | JGI IMG/M metagenome (GOLD analysis project Ga0163148, IMG submission 148606) | Freshwater microbial mat bacterial communities from Lake Vanda, McMurdo Dry Valleys, Antarctica- Oligotrophic Lake LV.19.MP7.P2 | ecosystem: Environmental > Aquatic > Freshwater > Lake >...
CCCGCACATTCTCGTATGCCTCGTACACCCATTCACCTATTGGTGTGGCTTCAAGCAGTGTCTCCGGCACTTTAACAGTCGTACGAGTGTTAAAATAGAATTCGTTTGTCGCCTGGTACCCGGCAAGTAGTCTAGCTAGTCTACTAGCTAGTAGCTAGCTACAGTAACAGCCGTATTGTACTCCTACGTCGTAGCAACGACGTGTAATAGTAGCCAGTCTGTGGTGCGTTGTGTTTTATCCTTATCCCTACCATAAAAGATAGGCCTGTTGGTGCTGTTTTACTGTTGTACAAATGCTTTGCAACAGTGCTGGCCCATAGGTGCAACATTTGCCTAGCTGATTTCTAACTGGAGGGACTGCAGGACCAACAATAAAAGTATTATTTTCTATCATTCTCAAAGCAGTAGCCTTAGAAGTTAGAACAACTATAATGATCTAGTTTGCAAATCTGTCACTGTTTGTTGTTTATAATCACTTTCAAGTTTGGTGAGTTTGTTGGTTTTTAGCACAACATTGACTGGGCTACATTGATGATGACATGACACACCATAAAACTTAGATGTCATCCTTGGCACAGGTCAGAGCTTCAATGCACATTTTGGAGTTTTCACAGCAAAAAGGAATGAAACGTTTGCAACAGACTTAAAAAAATCAGATGATTGACATCCCTCCTGTTATCAAAATCATGATTTTTGTTGAGAACAAGCTAAGCAAGCATAGCTGTCAAACATTGGGAATATCGTGCACACATGACCCTCAAGCACAGCAGAGAATTTTGGGATCATCAATGATGCTGATGACTGTAATTTTTAATTCTTAAGGAGAGCAACCAACATTTTTCAGACTGAAAGGCACATGTCGGTGGAAGGAAGATCCATCCAGCACAGGAAAAAGAAGAGACATGTGACATCAGCCCACTTGAAAACCAAGGGTCATGAAGAGACAAATGCATTTTGAAAACACGAAATGTCACACTGGCTGACTGCAAACTGAGGTAGCTCATTTCCTGGGACCCAAAAACATATGTTCGGTGAATCATATGATCACTGATTTACCAGTTAGCAGCAAGGAGCACTGTGCTGACCAGCAATGTAGCACAACAGCTACTGTGCAATGTAGCACATACAGTAGAGTGTCAGCAGGAGTGTGTCAAACACAGTAACCCAAACAAGAAGACGCTCACTTGATTTATCCTTCAGAAAACCGCTACGTAACGCCCATATCCAATGAAAGCAAAATCAAGGCAGCAAGGCGAGCACTACTAGCTAGTACGTCGTGCGTACGGTACGCTGTACTCAACTGTACCAAGAGCACGGTACTAGTACGTACTCAACTGTACGAACATTGATCATTAGTAGCTAGCTAGTAGTAGCTATCAGTATTACTACTTCGATTGCTATTATTTTCATTACCAGTACTCTAGTACCTACCGGTACTGGCCGAACCGAATGACAATAGAATTCACCCCCGACATAATTTATTGAGTTGTTATTAGTTGCTTGGTAGACTAGCCAGATCTTTGTCTCTTCTGTGTTCTGGCTTAATAGTAGCTTGCAATTTCTTTGTTGAAAGAAGCACACGTCCCTTCTCTCTTATATACATGGCTAGCTGCAACTCTTGTTGTTTATCGGAATTATACGAACCAATGACAGAACCATCGTCCCCGGTAACAGCAACACCCTCCCCCAACAATACCAACGATCATCACAATGCTGACGAAGCCGTCCTTTATGCAGCCCCAACTCTTGACACGTTGGACGACGCGAGTCTCTTTTTGCGTCAGCACCCCAACCTCAACGACAAAGACAACAATAAAGAGCGACTCTACTACGACGACGAGTCGGGAGTCACTAGACACCTTGTTTCCTTTACACCAAGTACAGTTCAGTCGCCCTTCAGCTTTAATCAAAAACATTATGACTATCATCATGCTGCGCACTCTCCCCAGAAAAATGACAAGGCGAATGGCAATCAAGCTACAACCAATAAAAATACACGTACAGGTGCTAGCGCTACGGAGAAAGAACGTTCCAAAACTGCCAGGAACACGAGAAAACGAAGGAAACAGCAGGGAGATTTTCAACAAAAAGAAGATTGCATGACTGTCGCAGTGCGCCCTGTCAATATTGCCCAACGATCCGCCTTCGAATTGGCAAACGTTGCTTCGGTACATGAGTGGCAGATTATGGCCAAGCGGCTCGAACAGAAAGCCCAGGCAACAAGTTCTGGCTCCTTGAATAGTAGTAGCCATGCCAGTTTGAGCGCGGCCCAGAAGAAACTTTCTCCTTCGTTACAGCATCTGAGGCTCTTGCAAGCCATGCAATCGATGACTACAATTCGACAATTGGCCTTTAGTCCCAGTGTAGGACTTGACAGTGACGTATTCGTTCCTTGGTGGGAGTACCTACAGCAAGTAGAATCTAATGGGGCTGCTAAGGATGATCAGCAAGAACAATCGCCAGCAGGATCGCAGCCAACGCTCAAACGACGCGTAAGCAATATGGCAGGCGAACTACGAGATGGTCGGTACCGTTCCATTCATCCCGTCCAGGCCACTCTCTCAGCATTGCCACAAGTGCCCCCGGCATTGTCCAACAAAAAGCTGCGCTTACCGATGCGTTCCGATGTGGGATTCCCCAATCCTACGGAAGCCGAAATACTACAAAAACAAGCCGAAATCAATCAAGAAAGCGTCTGGGAAGAAGCGAGTCCTCGTATAATTGTTTTGGTGACTAGTGATGATTTGGGTACTGCAGTCCAAGACGAAGATGTTGCAGCTATCACGCCGGCGCATTGGGAATGGAACGGTGGGGGACTGCAAAACATGCCCTGGGCCGGGCGAGATTTGTTACGCGCCAAAGAGCTCAATGCACTGCACTTTTCCCGCAAAGCGTCCATTCTAACCAATAAAAGGCCTTCTTTACTGGCGAAGACGTCCAGTGATGCCAACTTCGACGATGCGAGTGAGAACCACGACAACGCGACGGCGGTGAAAATGCGCTTATTGGAACCCAACCGAACCTCAGTTCTAGCTCCGCCGCTAGATGCTAGTTTTAGCAAAACGCTGGGGTGGCGGCCCAGGCCATTTCATGATCGTCCAGCGGGAATGAAGTATCTATTGTGTTGGCCACTGGACGTATCCTTTCAGAGTGGAAATATGGAGCCACTGCTATGTTCTCTTGCTCTCTACAATTTGCCAAATAATTCTTCTAAGACTGACTGTAATTCTGTCCCCAACGGTGGTAGCAATAATAATATTGTCTACGGGAAAATCAGCGAAGAGTTTTGGTTCCCTGCTGGAGACTGGGATGGCAAGGTGGAAGTGCATCCTTCCTTGTTCAGGATTCCCTCCACCAAGAATATAAACAACAGCAGTAACAACAACAGTAGTATGACAACGCCAATCGAGGAGAAGGATTTCGAGTCCTTTTGGAAGCGCAAACAAAAGGCGATTTTCTCGTATGACCCTTTGGCAATCAGAGGAGGCGCGGAATCACTCTTTTGGGTCCTGCAAGTTTTTAGGGTGGCAGTTGACGACTCAGCTGCCATTTATGATTCCATTACGAAGGGTGGAAACAATCAGGGTGGCAAACGAAGCAAGAGCGTCACAAAACTATTTAAAGGCAAATCACCTGTAAAACAACGCAGTGATAGCTGTCTTCAGCAATCACAAGAGGCAGCCAACGGTGCACGAATGCACGCCAATCAATTCTTCGAAAAGCATGGAACAAATTTGATGACGCCACTTGGATTTGGAATCCAATCGGCAATTCCAAGTGCTTCCGATTCGCCTAAGAATATGGATTATCCGAGAGGGGCAGTTCGAGAAATGGCTATGTTTAAGTCGTCGATGGAATCCCAAGAGCAGTTTGTGCATCGACTTTCCGATCTTGTTAGTTCAATCACTTTGAGCAAAGGCCAAGCGAATGGTATTCCTTCTTCGTCCGATTATCTGCAGTCGCTCTCTGAAGAAGGATCGGGCGCCTTTGATATGTCACCTGTAACATCCACCGTTTCGGATCGTCCTTTGAATCTTATAAACCATTCTGCATCTGCTTCAACATCGGACAGCCAAACCATATCGAAATCGATTGAAAACAAGCCATCCTATTCGCCTCTTGTTGCGCGAAAGAAAAAAAGCATGGCAAAACGGATATGGTTGTCGCCTGTGAAAGCTACCCGATCCTTAACGTGCTCATCATCGTCATCAAACGCTACACAAAGTTCGTCACGATCAAAAATTACTTCGACAGGTGGAGACAACACAAAAGGAAACAGCAGCTCCAACAATTGCGCTTTGGCGGCAACAGTTAGTATCTTCTCTTCGACGCTGAAAACGGATTGGCTCCAATCTATGCTCTCAGATCCTACTGATATGGAAGGATTCAAGCTCTTTCCGCACCCTCAACCGACCTTCAACTCATCTGTACCCAAACTACTATGCGATGTTTCGGGGGATTTTGCCGTCATGCTTGAGGACAGAGGTACAAGCAAAAAACGTTCAAACCTATCTCGACTGCCAGCGCATCAACAACGCGCAGGTTACAGTGGGCCTGCTGAAATTCGGGAAGTGCAATTTTTGCCTGCAAGACCTGATAAGCAGTACGATCTTGACGTTCCTCCCTCCTACCGTTCCCTCGTAAACTTGTTGTACTTGTACCCTCGACTTCTGCGGTCGTCGTCCGAAAATGAATCTGGCAAAAAGCAGAAAAAGCGCGATCCTCGAACTGCAAATAGGTACTGCGTACGGATTCGCCTTGTTCAGAGCTCTTTGGAAGTTGGCGGTGCCGGCAACGTCGCATCTTCGAACACAACTCTGGACGCCTTCCACAGCCCTTCCCCGTGGACAGGATCGCCTCTGGTTAAAGAAGTGTACACAAAAGTACCGGTGGACCAGCCTTGCACAAAACAAAGCAAAGGTGGAAAGGTAGAACAACACATGAGGGACGAGTTTAAACTACACCTCCCTCCAATCATCGACCCGAGTTTTTTCTTGCAATTTACGTTGTATGCAATTGAGCCTGCTGACGACGGCAATGGCGGCAGTGTTAGCTACCGAGCTATTGGTGAGAGTAGCATTCCGCTGAGTAGCTCATCTGTGCGTGATTCTACTGGTGGGATCAAAGTTCAAACCGTTATCCCGAATGGAACGCATCGCATTGCTCTTGGTGACTTTAGGTTTTATGTAGAAAGCCGCCTGTTGAGTTCTGTTCACATTGGTGATGCCGCACTGGCTGCTGCCGTGCGAGATTTTCCTGTTAACAGTAGAGCGAACGACGCCGGGCAACTGGATTCTTCCTGCGTTTCCAGCTTAGCCAGGCTAGGAAACGACAACGGAGTTATAAGTCCACCAGACACAGCCATTCGATTTCCAGCTCTGTTCGCAAATGCATCGGACGGAACGCTTGTGTGTCATTTTCCAATTTTGCTGTACATTCATCTTGGCAATTTACTCAGAAGCGTTCCGCTGAGCGCGGAGATTATGATGGGAAACCTGGAAAGCCTGTTTGCAATTTTTCAAAAAGTCAAAAGTCGTCTAAACCCTGAAAACCAGATGAGCAGCAGAGCTAGACTTGACAGTTTCTTGAAGAAGGTTATTGATGAATATGAGGAGCTGCTTTTATCTTCGGGCGACTCCAGTAATCGAGATGAGGAGGAACAGGCTTCTGATTTGGGGTCAGAGGCGGGCTTGGACGAATCCAACATCGGCTCAGGTGCATTTGAGGGCAGCTCAGTGGATGGAGAAGCCATCGACGATGATTTATTAGATGATGGTGCAGTGCGCGTACGCCACAAAGACTCGCTTCGGACTGGGATTGAGAAGCGCTTGATCAGGAGGAAGTCTGCCGGTGTTGGTTTCAAAGCTAGCTCTTCACTTTCCCGGGTGGCCTTTGGTGCTAGCAAGACAGACCGGATGAAAATTGAGGCAGAAATGTATTACAACCAAAGTAGCGAGAGATATTCTCATCTCTATGATGACGACGAAACAATTGGAACATCTGGAACAGCTCTGTACAATATTCAAGATCGGAAGCAAAGGCAGAAAGCCGCGGCTCTCGAAAGTGAGCAAAATGAAAAGGCATTGGCCAGTGGGCAAAAGAATACCGTAGAGGCGGACGGCAGTGTCCGAGCTGCGACAACTGCAGCATCTCGTGCCAGTGAGAAACAGGCCAAATCAGACGCAAAGCAAGCTGACGATGGTTTTGCTACAAGGGTTAAAAGTGTAGCGAAAGTTATGCTTGCACCTTGCGTCGGAAGCAAGTCCGACTCGGCTGTAAGCCCAAGAAGGCTTAGCGTGGATTGCGGCAGATCGTCGAGAGAAAGAAGGAACTCCTCCGCCAGTGATAGCAACAACACGGCGAAAAAGGCCCAACTGCCCGATGAAAAAACACCGAAGGAAACCAACGAAGAGGTAAAAGACACACCAAACGAAGTTGTTTTATCATGTTTGCTCAGTTCAAGTTTGTCTCACAAGCAGCCTTCATTCCTTTCTTGTCTTCCATTTATTGACACTTTAGACTTCTTTTTTTTTGCCTGGGTCCGATGATGAGAATGATACTAATGCTGTACCTACGAGATACTCTGCTTTTCGCGGATTTCAGGGCGACCCTATTTTAGAGTTTTCCCCCCGTTTGAATAAAAACGACAGTTCTATAACAGGGGGGAAGTATGTGTACGAATCTATCTTGTTTTTGTGGTTGCAAGCATGGTCTGAATTCAGTGACAAAAATCCCGGAGATTTTCCCAATTTTGAATCGGATAGCTGCACCCTTGTTCAATTCTTTGAGCATTCCCAACTCTTACTTCCGCTCTTCCTAAAGTCGTTCTCCTTCCGACATAGCGTTGAAGTTCAAGAACCCTCTGATGATAACGCATATACTAAGGCCATTTTGGACTGCCAACACATGTCGGCGCTCAAGCAGCTCGTGGAGATTCTCGCTCGTAGTCTGATGGGTCAGGCTTTGTCCCAATCAAAGAGCCCCAGTATTGGCAAAAGAAACTGCAGTTTATTGCAAGCGCTGGCGTCCTCGGAGCTGATTCTTGACTTTTTTGTGGGACTCTTTGCTCTCCTACATCCGGAGCATCTGCGATCTCTGCTGGAAAAATACTTTAAAACACTCCGTGATTGTGAAGAACATACGAAGGAGAATAGCAATGGTATGCTCGAGTTTCACTGGACCGAAGAGAGCATCCGTAGAGTGAAATGTTCAAGGCAGCTGAGACTTCGAGCTGGTAAGTGCCTCAAAAAATGCTCGTTTCTTCCACTAGCCTGGGCAATCTTCTTGAATGCTGTTGATCCTCTTGAATCATCTTGAGTGCTTTATTTGTGCTGAAATATCTGGAATGAACAATTCTCTCAAAACTCATCATATCCTCATGTTTCTGCAGTGGAGAAGCTTTCCGTGCTCCCCGCATTCCTTTCGCTCAATTTCCCACTTAAATTTGCAGACCGTCCAGCAACATCTCAATCAGGATCCTTGGTAAAGCCAACCTGGAAGATGCAGTATATTGAAAATACCACTGACGATATTTGTCCAAAACTTATCAACCAATCTTACGGCTACGCAAGCGGTGATAGCAGACGACCCGGAAGTGGTTGGCTCGCCAGACTTCTGACGCAAGAGGGCTTATCTGTCTGTTCCCTCTCTTGTGAAGCTGTCGTAGCCCAAGCGATGGCTCAAATCGAATCAAGTGATAAAAATCAGGTAAAAGATGATAGCTCAAAATCCACGAAGCAGCAAACTAGCTTGCAACTCGCACGAGCCGACCTCCTGGCATTTCAATCTTTAGCTATTCATGCCATCACAGTTGTCTATGAATTGCTCTTTCGGCGCCATGCAATGGACACACGCTTTCAAACAGATGTTTTGAGAGGACGAATCGCGGCACTGTTTACCGACACATTGTTTACCATGTCGCTTCAAAGTGTAAGGTGGCTTTCGCGAATGGAATCCACTCATAAAGTTAGAAGCGTTTGGATGCTGTGTCTCATTTACATCTTGCAAGAAGCACCAGAAGTCTTGATTCGGCATTTGGTCAGATCATACTGCGATCCAGAGGTACAGTGCATCGACCATAATTGATAGCCATGTAGTTCCCTTTACCATGCACTAACTCCATTTTCTCTATTCTGGCTTATGACTATGCGAAGGACATGCTTATCCACCGTTTTATACGGCTTCTTCGGTTGGCTAGCTCAACCTTTCAGAGCTTTGTCGATCAGCCCCGGCATAGCACTTTCCCAAACGAAATCGACGCGACTATCTCCCCATGGCTACTACAGGAAAGCTTCAACACAATCTGCGCTAGTGCAAATATCGTCGTTGAAGAATGCGTGGCGCTAACGCAATCAAACCCAAAAGAGCAAAGGAAAATGATTCATGCCGTCTTGGATCTATTGTTGCACATTTTGACGACACCACAGAGTTCAGTAACACACCTCAGAGCTGTCGGTGGTGCACTTCAAGCGCTGGATCAATTTGGTGTCGAGATTTTCCTCGATGTTGTGGGCGACAATCTGCAGCACTGGATACGAATTCTCCAGAGCTTGCTCAATCACACATCTCTGTCCGTTCGATCTATTGCCGTCGATTTTGTCCTTTCGTTGCTAGGAGGCCTTTTCGATTTGCAAGGGACCGTGGATGATATTCTTTTAGTCTTTGCTTCTGTCCTTCCGGAAGTTGTCGCGCGGGAACTCGCCCTTTTCTCGGTCGACGGCCACATAGAGAATTTTAATTCTCTCGCCCAGTGTCTGTGGCCCCTTCGACGATCCTTTGCTGAAATAGAAGATGCAAATCCCTTGGATGACGACCGAATCGACCCAGAATTGTCCCCCGCACTCAAGGCGTTTGGAAGAGCACAACAAGCCATTGTCGATGGGGTCCTTATAGAGTTGAGATTAAGGGGGGACAAGTGTTTTGTGGTAGGAAAAAAAATTGAAGTACCACCGATGAACAAGCACACATTCGATGCAGATGAGGAGTCTTTATTCGAGGCCTCAGAATTTTTTATGCCCGAGACAGCACCGATGCAACGATTACGGTGGCTGTTGTCTCTGAAAGCTTTGCATGAAGCAAAAAACCAACCGGTGGAGGGTAAGCCCAGCAACTGGTGGAGGCCCATCTTGGTCCTAGTAACTCTGATGAACGCCGCTGGGATCCCGTTCAGTGGTGTTTTGTGCTCTTGAAATTAATTGAATCCTGTTGCGTTAGATGTGATTCGGCTGCCTCCCTTGCGTGATTTTGCTCCTGATTGAATAGAACCTTTTGTATCATCTTGAAACCGCTTAAAACCTGTTGGGTCTGATTGCAAACAATTGAGCCACCTCACCAGTCGTATTTTGTCAAATTGTGATTTACATTACCTTCCAGCCGCTGAAGTTCTCATCTCTTGCGCGAAGACGATTCTGTACGGGATTCCTCTTGAGCACGTTTGGAGGCCGACCCGTTTCTTGCTGTGGTCAGACCAAAGAAGATCGACTTGGTTGTCGACAGTCGGTGAAGACAAGGGTTTTCCAGACAGGGGGAATTCAGCAGTGATGGCATTCGCCGATGAATTCCTCGAACCTAACGGAATCTTAGATTCCCAAGGCGCGCGCTCGACAAGTGGGAGGCTTCAACAACCTACACTTTGCACAATGTGCACAAAGCTGAGCGCAATCGCAAAGGATGCGGTGACTTGCTACCTCAAGGAAGACGGCATGGCTGAAATTGCGTATTCGCGGCTCGAAAACCTTTTGAGAGCAGTGATGGATGCTCTAAGTGATCACGGGAGCCTCAGCTTGGAGCATGGACGGAGCTTCAGCGGCAAGAATGTAGCAATTAGAAAACGCCACGTTGAAGACGAGACCGCTCTACGCAGGGTGTGTGCTAGTCTTAGTTTGGAGATGACAAGGCTAGCAGAAAAGCTCTTGCTGCTTGTTCAGGACGAACCGGGATCGCCCACCCAAGAGACCGAGATACAAGAATCGAAAGCTAGACCTTTCTATGTTTTGGTTGCCATTTCCGGCCACAAGCCTGCTAGCTTTCAGAGCACGACCATTCCATCGTTTCTCGAGTGGAATGTGCCTTGTGTGTGTCGTGTCCCCCCTCGCATATTGGAGAAGGCGCGACAGCAAGCAGGAAATGACCTCCAGTTGTTGAAAAAGCATGCCTGCTTGGAATACGGGAAGCCGTTGCAGAGAGCCGTAGCCGACGACGGGTCACCAGATTCCGTAGTGTTAAGCCAGGGAGCCAATCCCGAAGATGTCGCAAATCGGGATTCATCCAAGACGTACATCGATGTTTCCATGTTGTATCTCGATTGTTGGCTGGATTCGGCGATTGAATCGACATCCGTGCCACTGCAGTCCAAGCGATTTTTCTATCCTCAGGCAGGACAGCCGGACGAATCGTTGGCAGCGAAAAATCTTGTGCCAATGGTGGAGGTGACTGTAGCAAACACCTTTCCCTCCCATTTATCGCGTCAGCGCGTCTTACTCACCAAGGAATTTACGTACAGGATGGATCAAAATAACACTACGGATTAGACAAACAGTTCCCGTGCCCTTGAAGTAGCGCTAACCCCTGCAGGGGATGCAGAAACGTACAGCCCCGAGGCCGTTGTAGTGGCCCCGTTCCAGCAAAAAGACGACCTGGCTGTTTATGTTGAGTCTCTGATCACTAGGCTTTTTCTCAGCTTAGTTTTTGATGGGCATCTTACTTTTTGTGACCAAGAAGACAATTTGCGACTCACGAGTTGACACTTTGAGAAACTAAACAGCTAGCTAGCTACTTGGATACTCCACTCTAGATTGCAACCACGGTATCCTCCGCCCAACGACTTCAACGGATACAGTTCTTCTCTTCTGGATAATTATATTGGTAAACTATGGTTTATCGATGTCTACCACACTCTTCTCGTCACAGTTTTGGGTTCTTTCTGGGGTTTCTCCGACCCATTTTGTTACTCTTGGGTTTTTTCTTCGACCAGACTGGTGTCCTGCTCCTTTTGTCGTCGACAGCTGACCTGGTCGTTTTATCCACGCTTATCGTGCACCCTATCTCTTCCTCTTATTCTTCATATGCAAACAAATACAGTTACTTTCCGATTCTTGACTAGACTCAGTACGCACCGGCAAAGTCCTTGTCGTTCGTGGCAAGCACATCAAAGATGCAGGCATCACGGTCTCCAGGGCTCACGCGAGCACAGGCAATGGCAGCCTCTTCACCGGTAATGGCAACCTCGCCCAAACGACGCTTCTTGGTGGCAGAGCCAACTTCGGGCATCTGGCAGGCTTGAGGATGCTGAGGGCCTTCGCGATTGTCAAAGAGGTTGGTTTCGCTGTGAAGCACCATCCAGTCCTGGGCGAAAGCGTCCGTGTCCTGGATCACTTCACCATTGCGGCCTAGCATGGCACCAGTGGGGAAGGCACCCATGAGTCCGGTGGCATTGGAAAAGTGTTCACTGTTGGAGTTGTCGACCTTGATTGTCACACGGACAAAGTCAAGGAAGGTTTCGAGATTGATACGAGCTCCCTCAACGTCAAGGTGGAAACGTTTCTGTTTCTTGCTGACATCTTTGTAATGGATCTTCAATCCGGCAACCGTCTCCTCCAGCTCCGTCATTCCATCTTTCAATGTTCCTTGGACTCCGTTCACCCAGTAAGTGGCACTGTTTTGCCCGCCTTGAACTTGGATGGTGTCCTTTCCAATGCGAAGGACAGCCTTGTCAATGAAACTCCACCACGTCCTGATCTTTGTTCGGATGTGGACATCCAGACCCAATCCATTCGAAAATTCAGGAGCCGTCACCATGACCAGATCACAACCTGCAGAAGAGTAGGCGAGCAAAACGTCAATTCATGTCGTGTGAGGAGGATGGCCAACAATAAAGGAGGAAGACAAAACAGTTGGTTCCATCGCCATCTTTTGTTCCTTACCACCATGGAAATCAAACATAGTTCCGTTCCAAAGCGACACATGGGGGTCACCACTGACCGAACTCGAAACTGGATAAACGCCAGTAGTGCTGGTGACAGCACCAGTGCCAGTGTAAGAACCCGTAGTACCAGGGCAGTCCCACTCGGCAATAACCCAAAGATCATGTCCTGTTGTGGGCATATCGTTCCACCTGCCGCTACTTTGCATTTGAGTAGCATCCTCGCCCTTCATACGAGATATCTTGTAATCATTGGGTTCACCGGGTGCCCAGTTGGTGTACTCAACGGGTTTTCCATCCACCCACTCGAATTTCCCTTCTGTGACCATGTCGTCCAGTCCGATCCAAGCTTCACCCCCCGCAATCGATTTGACTTTTTCATTTTCTGCGGAACTCTGAGGGGTAGCCAAGTGAGGCCTGACTCCACACTTGTCGGGCAATTGAACCATGATAGTCAAGGCATCATGGTAACTCATTTGTCGTGCAAGTTTTGCATACGTGTGTCCTTCAAATTCAATGTCAGCTCCCAACGTTGTGGGCTTGACGCAGTTCCACTCAATGATAACTGGTTTTTTTTCCGTAACAGGGAGATCATTCCACTTTCCGGTTGTGGCTTGGATCATGGTTCCATCCTCGTTACCGACATTGTTGGGTTCACCGGGAGCCCAATTTTCGAAATGGGACTGCTCTCCTGTGACCCATTCAAATACATTTTCTGTGTTTCTGTCATGAAGTCCAATCCAAGAATCTGCCGTAAGCATATTGCTTGTAACAAAACTGTTTTCTTCCAAGTCTTCGATAGTGACCATGTGAGCCGGTTCTCCTCCACAGCGGCTAGGGATGGTCGCCATCAACTTCTCGGCTTCTTCAAAGGTATAAGTACCGGCGAGTCTCGCATATTTGTGACCTGTGGCGGAGTTCTCCGCCTCCTTTTCAATGTTTGCAGCCGCAGCCATGCCCAGGGATGCCGCAAGTGTAACGGCAAGGAACTTCATGATGACTTTGTCTGGTTATATCTGTCAGTCGTAAAACCAGAAATAGGAATTCGCAACCATTATTGTTAGCCACTCAAATCAGTCCGTTGTTGCAAACCAAACATAAGTCGACGAAAGCTTACCAAAGACGAGAAAAGTTACACCAATAAAAGGAAGGAAAAACAACAATCCGTTTCTCTCTTTCACACAAAACAGAGTTGATAAACACTGTTTGCTTTTTTTATGAGAGGACGAGAATGCTAAAAAACTGAAAGTGGTGAAAGAAAATGTTGTGGTTATATTTATCTCCTTCGTGCTGTGTCACGCATGTTGTTTGGTCATTGTGTATCCAAAACGTATCTTTCTGTCAAGTGCGATAGCTACTGCTATTGCTAGACCTGCTTCCGTACAAGCAGCATCGTGAACCGGTGAAAATGAATGAGGCGAGATAAATGATGTACCGTTGAAACTAATTCACCAAGATGAATGATGCGAGCATAGCTTTGCTACGAGGACTCTATGTGAAGCCAGCCACTACGGCTCATTTGATTGACCTCTTCTTTTTGGTCATTTTGTAATTCGTATCCAAAAAGTATCTTAAATGAGCTGCTGGCAACAGTAGTGCCATTAGCAGCACTACTCTGCTCACGAGGACTCTACTCTACGTGAAGCCAGCCACTACGGCTCATTTGATTGAGCTCTTCTTTTTGGTCATTTCGTAATTCGTATCCAAAAAGTATCTTTAGATGAGCTGCTGACAACAGTAGTACTATTACCAGCACTACTCTGCTCACGAGGACTCTACTCTACGTGAAGCCAGTGAAGCCAACCACTGCGGCTCATTTGATTGAGCTCTTCTTTTTGGTCATTTCGCAATTCGCACCCAACATAAAGATCTGTCATTATGGAGCCAATGTGCTGCTATAGCATAAAGATGTACAGTAACACTATGAGCTCATATTGTTGGAATTCTGCTGGTTCAACTACTAGCGAATACACTAGCATTTTACGTGTTATCAGCACCATGCCTTTCACCCGAGTTTGCTACAGTAAAACAGTATGAAAGGTGCAAATGCAAATTACACAACATGGCGACTGGACACGCTTTCCCAACGACGCACCGTGTTGAACCCCCTAGACAAACAGCAAACGGTCGAAAACTTCCTGCCAAAACACGACACAGGAGTTGTGAAGAGCAGACCGGCATTGACATGCGCTGAGTGCAAATGCAGTTGGAATTAGAGGAATCAAACACAATTTACATTCAAAGGCAACCCTCACAATTTCCACAATTTTCCCCTCTTATCAACAAGAGCAATGCACGACAATGATGACAAATGCATGGAATCGATGTCAACCATGGCCCTAGAAATGGCTCCAGCGGCAACACCACAATGCTGAAACAGGGACGCCTGTGTCAAGACGCATCCGAAGTGGTTTCCATGTTGGCCAAGTAGCCTCATGGAAGGCGATCCAAACAGTTAACCAAAGCTGCAATTCACCACAGTTGCAGTGACAGGATCAGCCAACCGATCAAGCGATCGACCCCTTTGGACCGGAATGGTTCAAGGGAAGCCTAAATGACCTTCTGGGACATCAGAAAGAGGCTAACAGACCTAGCAGCTGGCTGAAGAACAGCCTCCTTGCCCAGATGGCCCAGCGATTCCAAAGTGAAGCACACTGAGCAACAATGGATCAGACCACTCAAGCAAGTGGACCGCGTTGAACATTGGGCTTATTCTGCATGGATGGTGCAAACCAAATGAGGCCCAACAAAGTCTCGCCCTTCTCGTTTTGGCCTTGCCATTCGAAGGAGCCAAAACATGAAACATCGAAGATCGACAACAAGAGGCAAGTGCTTTGGCTCGCTCACTCATTCAAGTGAAGCAAAGCATGAGCAATGTTGGCATTAACATTCAACAGCAACAACAAGACGATGGCAGCAGTCGAAGCTCATTCGAAGTTCAAATAATCCCTGGTGGCTCATTGACAGCATCCTCAAGTGACTCAGAGCCCACCACAGAGGAGAGAGAGAGGCGCTGCATCATCGAAGTGAGAGTCAAGACCCAGCTGTCTCGCGAGTGGACCCAAGCCAAAGGAGTTGGGGTCCGCTGACAATGGTATGATTTCACCCGTGATTCAAACCACGAATGGAGGTCGTGTCCCGAGTTCTAGACCAAGAACTGATGTGCGCCCTAGAGGAAAAGATGCAATGTCGAATGCGGAACACAAAGTGGAAC
>Ga0163148_10004234_pt1 | contig 15121 bp, 16 predicted proteins | sample OliLakLV19MP7P2_FD_148606 | JGI IMG/M metagenome (GOLD analysis project Ga0163148, IMG submission 148606) | Freshwater microbial mat bacterial communities from Lake Vanda, McMurdo Dry Valleys, Antarctica- Oligotrophic Lake LV.19.MP7.P2 | ecosystem: Environmental > Aquatic > Freshwater > Lake >...
CCCCTCGCCAATGCACACGGACCAAGAAGACACCCAACCCGCCACTAGCAAGGTAGCACCAGCCCCACCGACGAAGGATCACGACAATGACAGCATCTCAATAGATTCACCGTCCACGCCAGCCCAGGAATCCCACCACACGATACCAGCACAAGTAACAATTACTGTCACAGACCCAGGACCAGACATGGGATGCACACTAGACCATGAGTCCCCAGGCTTTGTGCATGAAGGCGTGAGGCAACGTAAACCGCACCCCACACAGGAACAACGGAAATGGATGTGCCATGTCTATAAACTGTCCAGGGTGACAGACTACTGGAAGACAACTACAGAGTTGGACGGCGAACCAGACAGAGAAAAAGCAATAGAGGCGATTACATCGTGGGCTCACGAAGAAGCAAGACAGAAAGATCCGTCAGAATTAGATCCAGGCAAACACATAACATGGGCAACGAATGCATACCTGTACTTCAAGTCTTGCAACGAGGACAAAAGGCAGAAAGCCGAAGGCATACTCAAGCATCTATCCACAGAACCGGACACAAGATACGATCTCACAGCGCTAGCGCGCAACACAAGAATCGCCAAATTCCCGGCAACAGACGCCACAATCGATTGGACCCCAACAATCCCAATCCCCAACGTGACCGGCCGCCCAGAACTAGACATTATACTGAGAAAAATCCAAGGATCGTGGCTCCTCAACCATGAACACATTCTCACAGAATCTATCGTCGAATTTCTCCTAGTCTTCTCCCTGCACGCTGAGATAGCTGTCGAGACACTCCTCCAATGGATCAAGACACACGGAAATACCAGCGAAGCTGCATAAGTAACGATATTCCGCCATTGGCAAAACTGGATGTATTACATGCAATTCTCCGACGAAGAATTACCACTACTTGAACAAAATGTACACCCGTGCCCCATCATTCCCAATCTACTAGAAGCACAAACAAAACTCCTAAACCTGGATCACATCCTAACACAATCGTACATGCAGCCGGTCAATAGAGCCGAAGAAGAAGAGTACTAATGGGGAAACGAAAGGTTACAAATGAAAACAGGGGAAAGACAAGAAGTAAAAAGAAAACACAACAACTACAACAGCAACAAGACAAAACACAACAACACATACTGAGATATTTCTCAAAAGCAAAAGCAAAACCAAAACCAAAGACAAAATCAAAAAGAAAAGATCCCCCTAACAAGGCTGCGGCGGCTAGGGTACAACAAGGACAAACAACGTTAACTGGACACATAGTGCCCAAACCACACCAACGAGCAGGCGACCAATTCAAACTAACAAAACCACCAAAACATGTGAGAATTACGAGCAGCAACTACAACAGCCTCCCAGCAGAGGCCTACAAACAGAAAGGGAAACAACACCTGATAGCCCTGGAACACTACAATGTTGATATCGGCATGGGACAGGAGCCAGGCCTCAACTTCGCAATGTTAGACGCATACGACTCCCTAGAAGAACGAGTTACGTCCCTCAAAGACGGCAAAGTCACAACAGCACACAATGTATGGGAAGGAAAAATAGGCAAGTACCTACCGGGAGGAACAATGATCACCAGGCGGAGAGAAGCCACCCACAGAACAATATCCACCAGTGAAGACCCACTAAAATTGGGCAGATGGACATCAATCCTCTTATCCAGAAAGAAAGGACACCAAACCAGAATCGTATCGGTCTATAATCCCATAGGCACATCGCAAGGCGCACTTTCAGTGAATAGACAACAAACACGCAGGCTCAGAACCATAGACGACACGCGCGCACCTAGGGACGCACTCATTGAAGACCTTCAAAAAGCAGTAAAGCAATGGATTGAGGATGGAGAACACCTGATTATCGGCATGGATGCCAACGAAGATGTAAGAACCGGAAAACTCACCAAGATGCTTCGCGAACAAGGTCTACATAACGCAATTCTATCCAAACACCCGCACATAGGATCTGTGATGACATGCGAAAGAACAGAAAAAGACCTGCCCATAGACGCCATAATGACAACATTCGACACTAACGACCGCATCCAGGCAGGGTACCTTGCATTTGATGAAGGAACACTGGGGGACCACCGAACCCTGTGGATGGATATTCCATTTGAGCTCATCTTTTGGAATAATCCCCCGCACATACAAGGTGTAGACGCTATCCCAGTAGCAGTGAAAGACCCCCGAGTAAGAGGAGCATACAACAAAATAGTAATGAAAGTGTACATCAAATACGGGATCTTGGAACGGGCACGACACGTGAAGCAAGCGCAGAATCGAGGAGACTCTATAGCCCAAATAAAACCACAGATAGATGCCCTCATCGCAGTGACTAGACAGATACGCATGGAAGCAGCTGTGAAAATCAGGAAGCTCAAAGTTGGAAAAGTCCCATGGTCAGCCACGTTACAAGCAGCATGCGACTCACAAAAACTATGGACACTGGTCATCAGATGCCGGGAACGCAAAAAAGTCAGCAGAAACCTTCTCAAAAGAACAATGAAGAAATGCCACATGATATCTATTGAGAACATATCTCTCGAACAAGCAAAGGCGAACCGGAAAGTGGCCCACGCAGCATACCTACTATAAAAGAAGTTCAGAAAGCACCAGACACAAGAAAAAAGCATCAGGAATCCCTGGCAAAAGCACTAGCTGAGGAGAAAGACACCAAAAAATCGTCTGAGCTGAAAAACTTACGCCAACGAGAAAAACAAAGAAATCAAGCAAGGAGAGTACGGCGGATGAGAGGCAAATTCAAGTCCGGAAAAGTAACGACCATGTACAGAACACGAGAAATTGATGGAGTCCAGGTGAGAGAGGAATGTACCACGCAAGACCAAATGAACGAAGCAGCTATGACGGAAAACGAAGCAAGGTTCAGCCGGGCACTCCAAGGAGCATTCATGCAACCAGAACTTCAAGCCATGTACGGAAACCTGGGCAACTAGGAGCCAACGACCACGCAAACCCTACAGGGCACAATCAATATCCCGAGTACACTAGATTTCTACGCAAAACTGATGATCCAAGCCATGAAAATCCCAGAAGGAGTCCCAAAGCTGACCACAAAAGACATGGCATGGACTAGAGAAGAATTCAAGCAATCGTGGGGAAAACAAAACACCCAAACCTCGTGCGAATCATCCCAGCTCCCGTTCTCCCATCACATGGCCAACACATATCACAAACAACTCCTGGAAGTAGACATGACGTTACACACAGTCCCCTTTGAAATGGGATTTGCCTCTACCCCGTGGGAGCCAATGACCGATTTCGAACTGCTGAAAAACTAGGTGTCTTCGACGTAGAGCTATGAGAACCATTGAACTAATGGCAGCCCAATACAACATGAACAACAAACGTCTAGGCCGAATCGCAATGCGACACGCCGAAAAATACAACCTTCTCCCAAAAGAACAGTACGGAAGCCGAAAACGACACAGATCCATCACCTGCCTACTGAATAAAGTCCTAATATGCAACATTTCCAGACAGTTATGTCTCCCACTCGCCCTGACCAGCAACGACGCAGTCAAATGCTACGATTATATGATCCACAACACGACCAGCTTGTCCATCCAAGCGGCGGGAATTCCACACCAACCCATCACTGCAATGTTCACAGTGCTGCAAAATGGAAAATCGAAACTATCATACGGGGGCCAAAAAAGACAACTGAAAAATGAATTGCCCTTGATGGGAGTAGGTCAAGGCAACGGAGCGGGCCCCGCAGCATACGCATTCCTCAGCGCAATCCTCATCAAAGTTCTTGTGTCCCTAGGCTATGGAGTAGTGTTTACAATGGCGCTGTCACTAATCACGTTCAACACGGTCTGCTCAATGTTCCTCGACGATTGCGACCTATGGCAATCCGCCACCGACGTGAACGAAATAGGAGAAGACGTAGTAGGAAAAATGCAGGAAGCAGTAGCCACGTGGGAGGGTTGCCTTGCTGCGTCAGGAGGAGCGTTGTCTCCACAAAAATCATTTTGGTACCTCATTGACTACAGATGGACAGGGGACCAGTGGGTATACAGAACGAAAGAAGAAATGACAGCCACCATCCAGATGCACGACAAACAAGGATAACTGCAAACCCTCCAACGGCATGAACCCACACACCCAGAAAAGACCCTTGGAATGCTCACTGCACCCGATGGCTCAATGGAATCCTTCAAACTAGACAAAACGGGAGAACAAATGCGAGTAGGCCAAATGCCGTATCTTCAAGAAAAGGTAAAGGAGTTCACCGCGAAGATCAAATTGGCACGAAACACACTCCCCAACGATGTATGGGTCACGATTACCTTGACAATAATGAAGACCCTAGAACATCCAATGACAGCCTTGACAATCACAAAACAAGGATGGGGCGAGATAATGAAACCTCTTTTGCACTGTTGCCTACCCGTTGCGGGTTACTTGCAAAACTTCCCAAGAGCAGTGACATTCGGCCCCAGCGAGCAAGGTGGGAAAGGGCTCATGCACCCATGGTATAATCAAGAACTAACCCACTTAGAAACTCTGTGGGAAGAACTAGCATCTGAAACACACATGGGAGAATTTATCACAACATCCATGGAAGCCCTCCGACTGGAACTCGGGTACCCAACAAGCTTGATGTTGGTCCCTTTCGACAGAATGGCAGGTTGCGCGACCGACTCCTGGCTCACCTCGCTATGGCAAACATGTAACAAATGGAACATCGATATTAAAAGCATAGCCCCGGAACTAAAAAAGGCACGAGTGTACGACCAATTTGTCATACAAGCCTTCGCCCAGAATAAAAACATCACGGACAAGCAACTCCCAATCCTCAACGAATGCCGCTGCTTTCATGACATCGTTACACTGGCCGACATAGTCACAGCATGCAGAAATTATCTTGAACGCGATGTGCTGGACGGGAAAGGCGCCCACCCCCTCCACTCCTACAAGTGGCCCAAGAAACCCCCAAGGCTCAAAGCACCCTATTGGAAGCTGTGGAAAACCGCGTTGCTAGACACCTTTAAAAAGAAAATTCAACTACAAACCAGCTAAAAGATCCCCTAGCAGAATGGCTCATCGACCCAACCCCATATTGGAAATGGAGACATGTCAATGTCAATGGAATACTGTAGTTACAATTTATGAAAAACGCACGTTATACGCCAGCAGGTACACAGCCTCACGCCCCACACGACAACCACGCCTCCAAAAACTCCCGCAAAATGTGACACTCCCCGAAGTTCCACCCTCAATGCTAATATCGATCCGCTCCATCAACGACAATATGATCCAACAATTGGGCAACCCGCACACAGATAAATTTTTCCAGGAACACACCAACGACATGCCAAAATCATGGCACGAAAGGATTGCTGATAAAGCAGACAACTGGATGATCCAAGAAGTGAGGTTGCAGGAATGCAGACAATTGCTAGCTGAGTCAATCCGCAAAGGCAATGCCATAGGAGTAAGCGATGGATCATACTGCCCACATGCCCAAAAAGGCTCCTCAGCCGCGGTCATTCAATGCCAAACCACGGGCCAAAGACTCCTGGCAGTCAACCTAGTACCAGGTCACCCCCACAATCAGTCCTCCCACCGCAGCGAACTCACCGGCATCCTAGGCATCATGAAACTATTACAAATGTTGCACGAGGAACACGACCTTACCAACGGGTCCTTCACCTTCGGTCTAGACAACAAGGAAGCGCGCCTGGCAGTGATGAGCCAAGATGGACCCAAAGTATAAAAGTATAAAGTATAAAACTCTGCCCTCCAGTGCTTACCAATGGAACGTCCAATCAGTACTCTTGCTCTACTGAGAGGCCATCCATTGGTAAGATACAGCATCCCAAAGGATGTTGTATGGAGCTTGGCAATTGGTCAATTAAGACCAATTGGGGTCAACCAACAGCAAGGGTTTGCCTGTGCTCATAGATATTTGCAAACGCAAAGACACAATTCCCATAACATTCGATAGCAAGTGGATAGAAGGACACCAGGGCGATACAAACAAGGATTATTCAACGATGGATATATGGACTCTCCTAAATATCGAAATGGATACACACACGGGCGAGTACTATCAACTCCACAAAGCAAAGGAATGCCCAAATATTGCAATGGCAAACGAATCCCTTTCGGTGTGGATCGACGACGAAAAACTATCATGCTTTGATAAGCAAATGTTATACGACAAGGTGTTTGCAAGGACGGGGAAAGAAAGGAAAGACAAGAGCACCTGGACATGTCAAGACTTCTGGAAAGAACGAGAAAATATCCCAGAAGAAGCAATGGACTACATACACTGGGAAGCCCTCAAAAAAGCTCTCACTAACTCCCCCCAAGGCACCCAAAGATGGATGCTCAAACACTCAACAGGCCAATGCGGAGTCGGAAGGATGCTACAACGACGGAACTATCAGGAACATAGTATGTGGCTAAGATGCGGAGAACAAGACAAAACAACCAAGCATGTAATTCAGTGTCAAGCCGTCGACACACAACAACGATGGATAACGGGAATAAAAGCAATCCGACAATGGTTCATTACAACATCTACGAACCCAGACCTACAACACGTGATAAACAACTAGAGGAATGGCGCGACAATAAACCTCGACGACCCATCCATACCTCAAATAGAATGCTTCGTGAGGCAGTGCAACAACAAGATCTCATCGGATGGTGGTCATTTCTCCAAGGCGGAATAACACAGAAATTCGAACGCGTGATGGAAGAACACTACCAACAGATCACCACAGAGAAAAAACACAACAAATGGACGATAAAATTAATCCAACAAATGTGGGAACTGCAACGTCAAATATGGGAGCACCGCAACAATATAGAACACAACGAGATGACCCCGGCCAAACAACAACAACTAGAAGTCAGGATGGCAAGAGCAAGAGATGAACTACAGGTAGGCTGCGCGGACTTACAACGTCAAGATCGCCACTTATTTGCTGAACCAGAATTAGTTTTATCCATGACCCTATCAGACCTGACCCTATGGCTGAAAGAGGTAGTAGGCCTGGCAAGACGAGCAGTGGATGACGTCAGGATTCGCAAACAGGAACTGGTAGCGTGCTCGGCGCGGCGATGCACGCATGGCTCTTCTCGCACAACCCTAGGACACCGACTACCGATACACACACGGCAACCATAGCCAACACTGTAACGGCAGACTCCCACGCTGAATAACACGGGACAGGCACCCTAAGACCAAGCCAAATCAAGAAACGCCAAGAACACACGCTGAGAAAACACACTCCCCGAACGCCGAGAATACACGCTGAGAAAACACGCTACCCGAATCAAAACAAATACCTGGTACACCACAACGCAGAACCTACACAAAATCTAACGATAAAACTCAATCCCACATCCACCAAGACAACTCCACACTAAGTCGACACCCACAAGACAAGAAGAACACTACCTCACAAAAAGTCTTGTCAAGCAAATCACTGCTTATTCCTTCCTTCTAATCTACCATCCAATTCTACCTTCAATTTCATGCACTTCAAAAGTCGGGGATCAACCACCATGGCGGACTCTCCCCTCACCGCAGTGAAGATGTATCGAAAAATCTCCCACGACGCCACCGACAGAGAAGAATACCCATATGGACAACCAAAAATATGGGCTGGAAAACCACGTCCAGTCACACAGACCTACGCAAAGCTATGCCACACCCGAGACGTGCCAGACATGGATGCTTTTTTACAAATCCAGTTCAGAGAAGACAGCGGAAAACTATGCAATGGCCCCAATGACATCCCAACCATCTTGCTGACGAAAGAAGGCGTGCGCGACTGGCTAGGAAAACCAATTAATCGACCCTCACCCCAAGTCTCCCCTGCATAGTGGAACTACGATGACAAAACTCACTTCATGACAGTCCACGAGACAGGCACTAATGAAATCCAAACGCTACTCCCAACCAATGTCTGCAAGAAAGGCCGGTACCCGTTCTCCCCACCCAACGGCACGGTGATAACTACAGACGTTGAAGGCTTGGACACGACAGGAACAGAACCAATGATGAAGCTACTAGAAAGCACGCTCCTCGGACCAGCGGCAGGAACGGATGCTACTTGATGCAGACTAGTTGCATACCAAATGCAAATGCCCACGAAAGGACCAAAGAAAGAAACCGACAACAGCAAGATGATGGAACTCTCTGATACACTGGAAATCATATACAAAGGCATGTGCAATCTATTAAGCTTGCAGAAAAGGCCCGCACCTATCGACATCACCATCACCTCGACCTGGGTAATCAACAAGCGCAGTTCAGGGGTGTACTGACGATACAAGAATCAACCCTACCTACGAATCACCATTTCATTTGACTCGCACGGAAAGTTCGGAGCTATTCAAGTCCCAGAATCGATTTTCTGGTGCGAAGCATACCACAAACTGCTACGCTACTGGCTCAGATGCCTTGCCCTTCATGCACCAAGCTGAAGTCCTAGTACAGACAGGTACAGTGCCAATGACTAACCTTCAACACCACAGTTTCCTGCTGGACCAACTTCTAGGGCGCACAGAAACTGCAATGGATCAACCCCTCGGATTCCCACTCTCCTGGATCATAGACTCCAACACCTTGCGGACACTACAAGCAACGGCAAGAGCAGTGCTACCGACAGCGACCCCACCTCCCGCCGCGGTTGCACGTCTGCCCGCCGCCAACACCACCAACTCCACAGGCTACATTGATTGGTCAGCCCATCAAGCAAAGCACCCTCCAGAAAAGCTAGAGGATACCCCCCTCGGTCTCAAGATATTGGACATATTCAGACACCAATGCCTCCAAGAAAAAATTGATAGCAAAGCCGCGGCAGACTCACCAGATGCAACAACGAACGAAGCCAAGGAGGAGGAACTCGAGGACTTTGATATAGATCTCAACAACTTGGACCAACAGCGTAGCGAATATCAGCGACTTCAGGCAGAGGCCAACAAGAAACCCGCGGCAAAGCCGGCAAAGTCCAATGATGACGGAGACAAGAAAATGCCAGCAAAGACGGCCAAGTCCAGCAACAAGAAACCTGCCACCAAAAAGCAACCACCCAAAGATAACGACGAGGACAAAAAGATGCCTGCAAGTGCCCGTACACAAGTCCCCTCTATGTCCAGCGCTGCGCGACACAGTGGCTCCGCCAACATAAAGCCAAGGTTTCCATTGAAGACGGATCGGTGCAGGCAGACTGCTGCAAACCTTGGATAATCCATATTATGAGCTTATTGGTTATTCTATCTACCTATGTCATGGAAGATGGACAGACTGCCACATCAGTGCCACATCATCACACTCTTCCCTCCTAAGGCTGAGCACAGTGAAGCCGTTTAGGACTGCGAAGGGATAAATGGCGAGCGGCGTGAAGACTGAAGAGAGACTAGCAGCTGTGATTTGGCAAATGTTGTGTCATGGGGGGGCACCATAAAGTTGAGCAAGGGTTCCAGTTTCGTTGGTCCTTGTGTGGTTTGCATGGGCACAGGTAGAAGTAACCATGTTGACAGCATTTTCATTGCTTTGGATGTGAGGCATGTGCGAAATTCATCGCTGGGTTCTTACTTACAGATTGCATCTGGACCATTCAGGTTTATGATTCCAATTCATTGGGTTTGAGACGAAGCATTGATTGATAGCGACATCACGCTGTTGATATTTTTGAATGCTGTTTATTTCTATAGGACATCGTCCTGCTTTATTGAATCTGGTTTCACCAGCAGGCCCTCGGCCTTAATATTTTGCACAGTGTTATTGTGGATAGGACATTGTCCTGGACATTGTCCTGCTTCATCGAAGCCTGGTTTCACCAGTAGGCCCTCGGCCTTGATAGATTTGCATAGTGTTCTTGTGGATAGGACATCGTCCTGGACATCGTCTTGCTTCATCGAAGCCTGGTTTCACCAGTAGGCCTTCAGCCTTCCACATCATGTATTATGTTTTTGGAACATTATCGACATTGTGTTTTGGAAGTCATCATTGTATTGTTTGCAAGGGGACCTGTTAAATAGTTGAGGAAGCAAATGAGGCAAGGCGAAGGTGTTAGGCTTGAAGAGTGTCGATGCTGTAGATGTCGTGCGATGACTTCGAAACGTTGTGATAGCAGTGTGTGTCGTTCTTTTCATCGATACGAAGGGCCTGTGTATCGCATCTTCTTTTAAAGGCAATGTCCTCGTGGAGGATGACAGCAACAGGCTTGTTTCGTCCGTGTTCTTCTTATTCTTCATCGGATTTCATCGGATCAATCAGTTGATTTCAATAGTAGTCAACTGTAGGAATAGATGCGCGACGCAGCTGTCGATGGTAGGATTGACTGTAGGAATTCACGCAGAAAAAACATCCAAACGGAGGATGGATCATCGTTGCCGAATTATCGTTGCCGAGGATGGATCATCGCTGTCACGGGTTCTTCTTCTTCTCCGTTGTAGAGAGACCCTTTATGCGGTCTTCTTGATCCGTGCAGTCTTCCATCTGGAACGTTCCCAGTCGTGGATTACCATGTGATAAAATCATGTGATAAATTTATCACACGATTTTCAAAAATAATGTGATAAAATCATGTGATAAAAAACAGTGTGATATTTTTATCACACGATTCAACAGATTTTATCACATGATTTGATTGGTCCATTTGATCTTCCAATTCGGATTCGATTCAACTGTTTTTAACCGTCATGCGTTGAAAGCCTACTCCAGTCAAATCGTGTGATAAAATCATGTGATAAAATCATGTGATAAATTTATCACACGATTTTCGAAAATAATGTGATAAAATCACGTGATAAAAAACAGTGTGATATTTTTATCACACCATTTTAACGGCTAACGCATCGTTAATGCACGACTGGTAACGTTCCTGTCACGGATACTTCTTCTTCTTCATTTTCGGTCGTTTGGTTTGTCGGTTTGATCGGTTCTTTGTTGGTTGTCTTCGCTTCATGCATCGGTTTTCATCGGATCAAAGCCGATTGGTTCTTTAAGCCCTTTGGCATAGCATGTAGCCGAAGTCTTCTTCTTCGTGGTATTCTTCGGATCGACTGTAGGAAAAGGTGTGTACTGTAGGAAAGATCCGTCGAATGGATGGATCTCATCGTTGCCGAATTCGTCGTAGATCGGCTGTAGAAAAGCTACGAGCTGTCTTTGCCCTGTTATTTGCTGTGGTGATTACCACAAGGTTATCTGTCTGAATTCAGAGTGCAAACCTTGGATAATCCATATTATGAGCTTATTGGTTATTCTATCTACCTATGTCATGGAAGATGGACAGACTGCCATATCAGTTCCACATTATCACACTGCCCTATCCCACCCCAGATACAACAATGGCTCAACAACGAGCGACGTGAAGCAGCAGCACGCCAACAGCTCGAGGCCAGACCCAATCAACGCCCCACAGAGAATGCTACTACCGCAAGCACACACAAGACAGTCGCTGCGCCAACTAGGCCCCGTCGAAATAATTCTGGGATCTCTCCGAATGGAGTTGTCGACATGACACAAGGCACAATCCGGGTCCACCGCACAGGGCCACCACATGTGGACCACCCAGTCTTTTTCCCCCACACCAACGCGCTGATGCGTGAAGGCGGTATCCGCATTGTCAATGGAACAATTTATGCACCAGAAGGAATCAACAAATTCCTCAAATGCGACTGGGAATCGTTGCTGAAGAAAGGAAAGCCCTACAACTCCAATGTGCCACCATCCACGTCAAGTGATGACTCAGACAGCACCCCACCCAAGCGCAAACAGAGGAAGCCTGCTATCGCCCAGAAGAATCCAGCAAGCAAACAGCAAACAGCCAACTGGTAACAGCGCCAAGTCACCCTCATGTGCACCGCAGAACAGGCCCACCTTGATCAACCCCAACAATCCCGACGCCGTCTTCACCGGCCCGCCACCAAATGCGACGGAGGCAGAAATAAACGCGTGGGTGAACTTGTGGTTCTGTCACCACAAATTTGGCCCTAGAAGCAGCACGACACCACCTCCGTGGGTACAAAACTGGCTCGACAACGCCCATGCATACTTCACGCGCCAGACGGCAGCCAATGCCTCCAGCAACAACCCAGGCACCACCATACCAGAAGAGAACCAGCCAGCACCATCAGCCGCAACAGCCGCTCAGGCAGCGCCAACACCGGACGCAGACGAAGCGGAACACGAAACATCAGCATGGATGAGCTCCAACATTACCATCATTGACGGAGTCTTCCACTGCAGGGACCCGGACGAACCGGTCCCCCAATGCGTACAAGACAGAGTGGACATTGCCCAAGCCCAAATCGAGAACATAAAACAGGAGAATCAGTTACTAGCAGCACAAATTGCGAGCATGAAGGATGCCGATCGCAAGGCAAAGAGGAGCAACAACCCAGGCACCATGACCAAAGAGGATCAGCCAGCACCACCATCTGTAGCAGCATCCAATGCCGCACCACCCCCGGACGCAACTGATGACAAAATCGCGGACGCAGTCCACGAATGGATCAGTTCCCACCGCACCATAGTGACAAATGGTGTCATTCGCTGCCTGGACCCAGACCAAACAGTCCCCAAGCACGTACAGGACCGGGTGGAATACAATCTAGCACAAATCGCGAGCTTGAAGGACGACGCCCGCAAGGCAAAGAGAATCCGAAAACAGCTACCAGCCAAAAGAAAATTGCCCACAGCCAATGCTGAGGACACCCATCCCTCAAGCACCACAGAAACAGTCAACACAAATGACCCACCGGCAGCAGAAGCAGCAGACCCCAACCCATCCGATACCGAGGAGAATGCCACGATCACAATTGACGCCCAAGGAGACACAGTAGGAGACCCCATCGTCATTGACGAATCCACCAGCAATTCCGACAATGGATCGGCAGATGAAGCGGACAAGAGCACCTAGGCACCGACAGAAATCCGAGATCAATACAACATCCGTACTACAACACATACCCACCTCAAGCTCTGGCTCACACCTACAACAGTCAACCCTGTTGGAGCCGGACATGAGTCCACACCACATCTCCCCCCTTTGTGACTACACCAAGTAGTAAAGTCCCAAGTCCCACGATAGGCAACCACTAGAATCACAACAACAACACAAGGATTGGGTCTCCCGATCCTCCACCAACACACCACGCTTTAGGGCAGACAACCCCACAAGCATCACACAAGCACACACCGAGAACACAGCTTTTATCTTCACAAAGCACCACCAAAAAAAAAAAACCTTTTTATAAAATACCATTATCAAAGTCGACTAAGTCTGCGATTGCCATTCGGAGCAGCACAACCAGCGACAGCGGACTTCTACGAAGTCTGTCGAAAGGACCCTTGCGTTCGGCCATTAGCATTTTTAGGAGTAGGTATATTAATGAGTTAGTCAATGAGTTATTATTATTACACGTTCCCAGTCAGCCAAACGAGTCAACACGTCAACAACCACGCCACAAACTACTCGAAACAACCTCACACCCAACGTTAGAGGACGTCAACAATCAGCCCATGGAAAGGGGAAATCCAAGGACAACAAGCGTCAGGATTTTTGTCAGGCCAGGTCCGAGTGGTTTGTGGCGACTTAATGGCTTTTCTCACAAGAATAACCGTTCACATATTTCACCGGATAATGGGTCTGACCATGCAAATTTGCAAGGTGTTGTCTTCGGTACAAGTAGACCCCAAGTCTTTCCGATGCACTACAAGCATACATGTACACGATACGAAGAGAGTGTACCTTGTGTCTCCGCACGCCGCTCAGCGCGGCAATCGTGGAGCTCTAAAGGATAGGGGAGCAAATGGAGGCATCATTGGAAATGATGCACACATACTTTACACACACCCAGGACAAGAAGTAGACATTACTGGGATCGATAACCATCAAATCAATTCTCTCAAGGTTGCCGATGCATGTGCAAAGATCTTCACGCAACGTGGTGAAGCCATTGGTATATTCTGACAGCATGCTTACCATGGAAAGGGGTGAACCATTCAATCATCACAGGTAGAGTGGTATAAGGGTAATATCATTCACGACCGATCTCTCAAGGTAGGAGGTGCTCAACATATTCGCACTCTTGATGGTTACGCATTACCTATCTACATTGACAACAAACTCCCGTATATATCGATGGTGCCCAACACACAGAAGGAGTTTGATGAACTCCCACATGTCCTATTCTCTTCATCTGCGGAGTGGGATCCAATTGTTCTTGACAATAAATTGTCTTCCCAACTGAACTGGTTTGACATCGTCAAGAATGACACAGAAGATGGACACCTACGTACTTCCCCCTTCGATGCTCATGGGAACCACATATACAGATATCCAAATGTGAAACCCCGTTCTCACAACTCGAAGATTCAGCTCTCAGAGATCCAATCTCTGCCTAGTCTTCAGACTGACCATGACGACGACTCCTCAATAGAATCATCTGATGCTACTGACGAATGTCTCACCAAAACTCATGGCCGCAAACTCAGTTTTAGAGAATGCTATCATCTGGCTTGTGATAGGAATTCTATTTATGTATGCATGGAACACGATCTATGCAAAGCAGAGCCACAAGAAAAGCCGGAAAATCCTACATCCGAACCAACTAAATCCATCGAAGCTAAGAAGACACTGGTACAAGTCAAGAAGAAACCTATTGACTACTCCAAGTATCGTGCCCACTTCCTCGGTGTACCTGTCAAAAAGATCAAGGCTACATTCCAAGCTACTACACAGTTTGCTACTAACATCATGGCCGGAAACAAGATCCTTATTATTATTAACTCAAAGATTAGTATCATTAGGGTAAACTACAGCCAGCGGTAACCCGATACTGTTTCGAAAGAAACTTTAAAAGACACTTGATGTGGAACAGCCACCCCTCATTGCCCGTAGGATTAGGTTGAGTATGTCATTGCAAAATAAGATTGGAAACAAATAAACAGAAGGAAAGAAGAATAGAACACATCCTGGACCTCCTTCGAAATTCACTTGAGAGATGTGGATACAAAAAGATAAATAAACCGAAAGACGACCTCTTTTGGAGTCGAATTGGATCAGGGAGAAGAAGGGGAGGGCTTCAACAAAATATATCAGCGGGGAGAAAGGGA
>Ga0163148_10004235_pt1 | contig 15119 bp, 16 predicted proteins | sample OliLakLV19MP7P2_FD_148606 | JGI IMG/M metagenome (GOLD analysis project Ga0163148, IMG submission 148606) | Freshwater microbial mat bacterial communities from Lake Vanda, McMurdo Dry Valleys, Antarctica- Oligotrophic Lake LV.19.MP7.P2 | ecosystem: Environmental > Aquatic > Freshwater > Lake >...
GAAACGGATATTGTTAAGACTGAGGGCAGGGACAAGCTGCTCACGCCAAAGCGTATACTGATCCTCAACCATTCTGCTGACCCGTTCATGGATGGCCTTGAATGTTTCCTGTGCGCTCAGGCCATCGGGTCCGGGATCGCTGGTTTTGTTTTCGATCTGCTGTTTGATGCCGGCGACGCGGATTTCAAAAAATTCGTCCAGATTGGAGCAGGTGATGCAAAGGAATTTGACCCTTTCCAAAAGGGGTGTGGTGGGATCCTGGGCCTCTTCCAAAACACGCTGGTTGAACTCCAGCCAGCTTAACTCGCGGTTGAAATACTGTTCGGGAATGATGTTGTCTTGAATGGAGGTCATGGGAAATATCAGAGTTTGGCTATTGTGTCCCGCTGGGTGCGATCTTGTCAAACCAACCGCCACTGAATGTCACAAAGGATTGGTCGGAGGATTCATACCACAAATCTTGTGTTGTGTTGTCAGATTAGCTTTCAGTCCAAAATGTTGTAACAAAAGACTCAACACGCCGATGCCATCAAAAAAGAAGGCGTTCCGGATTTCAGAGGCATGGCGAAAAAAGTTCTCCTTCTCCCGTGAACTGCAGCAGGCCCAGAGTTTTTTTTCCCATTTCTTAACGATCTTTTGCGCGCGCAGATTCCCGTCGAAGTCATGATCAAAGCGGGGGCCCACATGGCAGCCGTCAATGCTGGCTATAGTGACGGCCTTTTTTTGGCACAGATGTTTTTTTAGGGCATGACCGAAATGATAAAATTCAGATTCCGATCCGGGAAGATGGCCTGTCTTAAGGGATTCATGCAGACCTCCCATCAGAACCGGTAGAACTTGGAAATTTTTTCCTGGAAAATAGAGATCGCGAACCGCCTGCAACCAGATGATTACAAATTCCAGGGAATGCTCAGCGGTAAAGGTCGTAGGCGAAAGGCTGAGGGGGAAAGGACAATCCCCTTGAAGCGAGCGCAGAAGTGTTTCGTCCGTTTCCACAGCACCCAAAGGTGTATTGAACCTGAAGGAACACGCACTGAACTCGTGGGGGCAGCGGTGGCCGACACCCAGGATGACAAAGAGTTCCGGAAATGTCCGGCGTCCTGCCAGCATGCGATACACTTCGGCGTAGATATCGAGGTTCACACGGAAATCGATGTGAGGCACGATGTAAGCCGGGGCCTTTAAGGCTTTCCTGCCCGCTTTGGGCGCGGATTGCAGGGCAGCTTGAAAGTTTTGAAGAATGTCCTTTGCACTGGACGGATAACATTTGCCGGCGAAGGCAGCTTGGATGTTGCGAGTGGTCGGCATGAAAGATTGGTGCAGTATGCAGAGAGGAAGAACGAATGAAATACCCCATCTGCTGACCGATACTTCTTTTACCGTTCACCCTGAGCGCAGAGAGGGACACATTTCCTAGCGGGACACTAGAAATCCCAGGGTGGCCTGGCAGGCCTGGCTAGAGGAGTTGGGAAAAATGCTGAATATCAGTTGAAATTCGATTTATTTTCGTTCAGGTGATAGAGGTAAATTTCCTCTACTTTTTTTCTAGCCCAGGGAGTGCGGCGTAGAAACTGGAGACTGGATTTGATGCTGGGGTTGTTCTGGAAGCAGCGGATATTGACCGCCTGTCCCATTTCATCCCAGCCTATCCAGGAGACCAGGTCGGTAAGAATTTTTTCCAGGGTGATGCCGTGCAGAGGATCTCTGGGAGCCGGTGAAGTCATCGGATGCGCATCAGCCTTTCACCGCGCAGGCACTCAGGCCTTTGACAAAGAGTTTCATGGCGAAAAGGAACATCAGGATCAGTGGGATGTTGGCAACAAGGAAGGCTGCCATGGTTTCACCCTATTGCTTGATGTATTCACCGTCGAGATAAATCAGCCCAACGCCGAGGGTAAAGAGTTCCTTGTCAGGCATGAGGGGGAGAAGCATGAGGAAGTCGTTTTATTGCCCGATAAAAAAAGGATGAAGAGCGTTCCGATGATGGAGCCGCTCATTAGGATGACAATAGTGACGATTTGCTGGAAACGGGAGGCGACGTCTTCCCGTGCCAAGGAGATAAAGCCCTGTGGCATGTGTTGGCCCATCTGGCGGCTGAGGCTGAGACCTGAAAGAATGGGATGCCCTTTTTACTCTGCAGGTATCAAGTATACGTTGGAGCTAATCCCTATCCTGGCCAGAGATTGTGGAGAACTACGTGTATGCGCTTTTTTTTGCATGTGGTTTAAGGGTTGCTTTTCATTTCAACCCTATTGCCCGTGATCTGGTGGATATGGGCCTGTAGTTTGTCGGGATTTTCTGAATGCCGCATTGCCTGCCTCCAAGTCAAGAGGGCCTCCTGGGTTTCTCCCAGTTGATAGTGCGCGTGACCCAGATGTTCAAGTATTTCCGGATTGTCAGGAACCTTGGCCAGTGCCTTGAGAAAAAGAGTTTTGGCCTGTTCATAGCGACCCTGGCGGTGATAAACCCAGCCAAGGCTGTCCTGGTAACCGGGATTATCCGGGCTGAGGGCCAGGGCTGTGGAAATTAGTTTTTCCGCCTCCTTCAAGTTCCTGTTCTCTTCGGCGAACATGTAACCGAGATAGTTGAGTGCCTGGTGATGACGGGGATCCAGATCGATGGATTTCCGCAGCATTTTTTCCGCTTCGGCAAACCGTCCGGCTTCCTCATAGGTGGCACCATAACGAAAGTAAAAAAAAGTGTTCAGTATTTTTTCGTCACCCCGTGCCAGCTTTTCTATATTGGTGAGGAGCGTAAGAGCCTCATCAAAACGTTTTAAGGAATGGAGAGTGATAGGTGGCACCATAACGAAAGTAAAAAAAAGTGTTCAGTATTTTTTCGTCACCCCGTGCCAGCTTTTCTATATTGGTGAGGAGCGTAAGAGCCTCATCAAAACGTTTTAAGGAATGGAGAGTGATGGACTTCAGAAGAAGAATTGGGGTCATGGAGGGGAAATTCTTTTCGGCTGCTTCCATGGTGGTCAGCGCAGCTTCCGGTTTTTTCAACATCATCTGGGCCTGGGCAAGCCGGATATAGTCTTCGGCATTGGGATCATGGATACTGATGTAACGCTCGTAATAGGCGCAGGCTTCCTGCCACTTGCCCGCGCGCTCGTATAACTCCCCGATGGAGGTATAGAGGTTTTTACGCTCGGGAAATTCCTCCAGAAGGTCTTCCAGCACAACAATGGCCTCACTTTCCCGTCCGCAGGACATGTAACTTAGGGCCAACCGTTCCCGCAGCCCGGATATTTTTCTGTTCCGCGCGTAGGCGGACTCGTAATGCTGCAGGGCCTGCGGATAGTTGCCCGCGTCAAAATGTACCTGGCCGAGCTGAAACGCATATTCCAGGTTGGAAGGCTCCGCCTGAAGGGCCTTTTCGTAGAAGGGCAACACCTGCAGGCTGATACTGGAGGGGGGAGTGTTGGATTCCATTAGGATGCGGGTCCAGGTCTCGGCCATTCGAATATAAAAGGCGGCCTCATTGCTCGGTGTTTCTCTGGCCTGATTTAGTAGCTCCCTCAGCTTGGCTGGATTTTTTTTAATATCTGCCCCCTGGGCCAGGATTCGGTAATTGCTGATCAGGGTAGGATCCTGCTTCAGGGCGATACGTGCATGTTTCAGAGCGAGGCTGTATTTTGCGGGATCTTTGGGATCGAAAAGACAGAACGCCAGAAGGGAATGGAGACGGGACGCTTCCGGTTGTAGCCTGACTTGGCGGGTCAGCAGGTTGATGGCTTCCTCTTTCCTGTCCAGCCGCAGCAGGGTGAGGGCAATCTGGGCGGTGATTGGCGAGTAGGAGGGATCGGCTTCCGCCGCTTCGAAGTAATGAACAAGTGCTTCTTGGAATTTACCCGATTGGCTAAGACGCTGCCCCTCGGCAAAGGCCGTGGCGGAGAGGGCACGAAGCTTTCGGTCCACGCCGGATGCGGATGGCATCGGGGTTTTCTTGAAATCCTGAAGGAGTTCCTCCTCTGAGGAAATGACAGGGTTGTTCAGGGGCTTCGCGGTGTCGGCTGCGTGAGCCGGCACCGATGAAGCAGTGTATCCGAGCGTTATCGCAAGGCAAATCAGACCTGCCACGTTGTGCGGGAATGCAAATGTCCTTCGGGTCAACACCCGGATACTCTAGTGCCTTAAGACTTATAGCGCAAACGCTTCTTGTGCCTGTTCAGGCGGCGGCGTTTGCGGCGTTTGTGCTTGGCAATCTTTTCTTTTCTCTTTTTCTTAATCGAACCCATAAGTGAAGCGTTGCATTAAAGCGGAAACTGCTTAATAGACAACTTTATTTAGCGGATACTCGATGATTCCTTCGGCCCCCAGCTCTTTTAGCTGGGGGATTATTTCCCGAACGACTACTTCATCGATAATGGTTTCTATGGCGACCCAACTGCCGTCCGCCAATGGCGAAACGGTGGGTCGGCGCAGCGAAGGGAGCTGCGACAGAAGCTTTTTGAGGCTGGCGGCGGGCACATTCATCTTCAGCCCGACTTTGTCCCGGGCGTTGAGGGCACCTTCCAGAAGCAAGGCCAGGGTTTGGATTTTTTTCCGGCTGAGGGGGTTCTGAAAGACTTCTTTATTGGCAATCAACTGGGGATAGGACTCCATCAGCGTGTCCACGATGCGGAGTTTGTTGGCACGGAGGGAAGAGCCGGTTTCCGTGATATCGACAATGGCATCGACCAACTCCGGAACTTTGACTTCGGTGGCACCCCAGGAAAACTCCACTTGGGCTTTGATCTTGTGCTTTCTCAGGTAATCCTTGGTGATATTGACCGCTTCGGTCGCGATCCGTTTACCTTGAAGGTGGGCCGGTTTGGTGATTTTGGAATCTTCCGGCACGACCAAAACCCAGCGGGCAGGGTCTTTGGTGGTTTTGCTGAAGGATAGATTCTGGATGACTTCCACTTTGGAGCGGTTTTCAGCGACCCAATCTTTGCCTGTAATCCCGAAATCGAGGAAGCCGTCTTCGACATATCGGGCTATTTCCTGGGCCCGAAGCAGGCGGACTTCCAATTCCGGATCGTCAATGGTGGGCTTGTAGGATCGGCTGGAGAGATTGATACGAAAGCCCGCGCGCCGGAACAATTCCAGCGTGGCATCCTGAAGACTGCCCTTTGGCAGACCCAGTCGGAGAACCTTTTTGACTTTCATGGGTTTGAAAGACTGAAAGGCGTGGGGATTCTTGTAAAGAAGTAAAAGCGGGACAATCCGATTTAGAGACCTCCCGATCCTTTTCTTGGCTCAGGATGACAAAAATAGAAGGTCTTTTCCTGACAACTCATCAATGGTACAGCGCAGGCTCCGGTAGACTGGGCTTAATTTAGAGAACCGACTTGAGATCACGGTAAACCGTGTCGAGATCACTCGGATGAACCCGGGTGCCGGCGGTTGCCGTCATAAAGTTGGCATCCCCGTTCCAGCGGGGCACAAGGTGTACATGAAGATGATCCGGCAGTCCCGCCCCGGCGGCTGCCCCGATATTAAGCCCGATATTGAAACCATGTGGATGATAAAGTTTTCGAACTGCAGCGATGATGGTCTGCACCGTTGCCCAAAGATCCGACTGCTCGTCGGCTGAAAGCTGATCCAATTCGGTCACCTTACGATAGGGAACCACCAGGTGGTGGGCGGTATTGTAAGGAAAGCGGTTCAAGAGCGCGTAACAGGACTTGGAACGGTACACCACGTGATTGGCAGCATCATCGGAGGAGAGGCCAATTTCAAAAAAAAGATTTTCGTTGGAACCACGGTCTTTTTCCATGGTTCCGACATAACTATTGCGCCAGGGAGCCCAAAGGTGTTCCATAGAAAGGATTAGACCTATGGCTGACGCACCGATCAAGCTGAAACAGAAGCATCTCCTGATTAATGGCACTGACGAGTATCAGGTCAAAGCCCGTGCCGTAGAACTTGCCGCCCAGTTGGCACCGGAAGATCCCATGAATCTCGAGGTGATTGAAGCCCAGGCAGACTCGGTGGCGGATGCCCTGGATCGGATCGACCGGGTAAAAGAAGCTCTCCTGACCCTGCCTTTTTTCGGCGGTGGCAAATTGGTCTTTTTCAAAAACTGTAATTTCCTGGCCGATAATGTCATGGGTAAAAGCGAAACCGTTCTGGGAAAACTTGCCCAAATCACGGATATCCTGGCCAAGGTCGGTCCTGACTCCGCCCAATTGTTGATCTCCGCCGTGGGCGTTGATCGCCGCCGCAGTTTTTACAAGCAGTTTGAAAAGCTCGGATATTGCGAGCAATTCGACCTACCGGATCTCAGGGGCGGACAGGCTATGCAGGTCTGGATGCGCGAGGTGGAACGCCTCTTGCAGGAGAAGGGTCTCAAACCCGAACCTGGAGTGGTCGAGCGTTTGGTCGAACTGATAGGAAACGACACCCGGGCTCTGCATAATGAGATTGAAAAGCTGGCTCTTTATACCATGCCGGGTGGCCAGGTCAGCGAGGACGACCTTCGCCTGATTGTTTCCAGCACCCGGGAATTGCTGGTTTGGGATCTCTGCGACGCGGTGACTGAGAGCAACACCAATGACTCGCTCCACATCCTCCGCCAGCTTCTGGCCCAGGGGGAATCTGAAGTGGGCATCCTGATCCTTCTGGCCGGGCAGATCCGTTTGGCCGCTCTGGGAACGCACCTGCTGGAAACAAAAAAATTGACGCTCCGCAAAACCGGAACCTTTCTTAATGCGAATTTGTCCGATGGCGCTGAGGATCTGCTTCCGCAAAACAAGAAGGGCGAAAAACCCAACCTATTCCGCCTGGCCCGTGTGGTGGATAAAGCGAGAAGACAGCCTTCCCACCGTTGGTTCCGGGCTTTGGACACCATTTACCAAACCAATCTGGCCCTGGTCTCTTCCGGCAGCGATCGCCAAAAAATGTTGGAAACCGCCGTTTTGAAAATTTGTCATGGATAGTTTGACTACAGGAGAGTTGGCCGGGCGCATGAAAGAACGACCCCGGCTTTTCCGGTTGATCGATGTTCGTGAAAAGGACGAGTGGGATTTTTGCCGACTCGAAGGAGCCGAATTATTTCCTCTTTCAGAATTCCCAAGTCGTTCCCTGGCAGAGCTTAAGAAAGAAGACGAGATTGTTCTCTATTGTCATCACGGGGTCCGCTCTGAACATGCTGGTCACTTTCTTTTGAAAAACGGTTTCAGCCGGGTTTCCCATTTGTCAGGAGGGATTGAGGCGTGGTCCTTGGAAGTGGACTCTTCCGTAAAACGCTACTAAGATTAGACGGACATTTATGGCATCTTTTATTGAGACAGTTTACGAAAAATTACAGCGCCACCCGAAGCGTATTGTTTTCCCGGAAGGCAATGATCCCCGTGTTTTGCAGGCGGCTGCCGAGTATGTCAGGCTCGGTCTTGGGCCGACCATCGTTCTGGGGAACAAAAACGAAATTGAAAAACTTGCCGCCCAACACGGAGTTTCCTTACATCATATCCTGGTTATCGACCCGGAAAAAGCCGCCGATCTCCCCCTCTTTGTCCGTCGCTTGGAATCCCTGCACCGCTACCGTGGAATCAAGGATGCGGACGCGCTGAAAATTCTGCAGAATCGGAATTATTTTGCCGCCATGATGCTGCAAAACGGCCAATGCGACGGTCTGGTCGCGGGAGCCAATGAATTTTCCGGCAATATCCTGAGACCGCTCTTTCAGCTGATCAAACCCCTGCCAGGCATTAAAAGCATCTCGAGCTGCATGGTCATGGTGGTTCCGGATTGTCCCTACGGAGATGATGGAGTGTTTTTCTTTGCCGACGGTGGTGTCATTCCCGATCCGACCGTTGAACAATTGGCGGACATCGCGGTGGAGACCGCCCGCCTTCGCCGTCAGTTGACCGGAAAAGTGCCCAAAGTGGCCATGCTTTCCTACTCTACCAAGGGCAGTGCCCAGAACAAACACACGGAAAAAATCATCGCCGCCACAGCCCTGGCCAAGCAAAAGCTCAAGGAACTGGATATCAAAGTCGAACTGGACGGGGAGATGCAGGTGGATGCCGCGTTGTTGCCTGAAGTTGCAGCGATCAAAGCCCCGGGCAGCATGGTGGGAGGCAAAGCCGATGTCTTAATTTTCCCTGATTTAAATTCAGGAAACATCGCGACCAAGCTGGTGCAGCGTCTGGCCAAAGCCACCGCCTACGGACAGATCCTGATCGGACTTTCCAAGCCCGCAGCGGAACTCTCACGCGGTTCCGCCGTGCAGGACATTCTGGGTGTGGCCGCATTGGTGGCATTGCAGGCCATCGAATACCGCAAGCTCTACCCGGAGCAGGAATCCACGGATGAGTGGGATCCCCAGGCCCTGCGCAGATAGTAAGTTATAGAGACGTCTTTTGGAAGCCTTCCTGCATGTTGAAAAATCTTACCACCCCGCGTATTTTTATCGCGGCCACACGCCAGGATGATGGCAAGACCACAACTTCCCTCGGAATAACTGCGGTTCTGCGAAAACGTTTCCAAAGAGTTGGTTATATCAAGCCGATAGGCCAGCGTTATGTGGATGTGGACGGACTCAAGATTGACGAAGACTCGGTTCTGATCAATGACACCTACAATCCGGGCCTGCCCCTGGATGCCATGAGTCCGATTGCCGTGGATGCCCATTTCACCCGTGATTATCTTGATGATGCGGATCCCTCCAAATTGGAAAACACCGTGGAGGAAGCGTTTAACCGTGCGGCCTGGGAACAGGATTTTGTGGTGATCGAAGGCTCGGGCCATGCGGGTGTCGGCAGCGTTTTCGACATGTCCAACGCACGGGCGGCCAGTCTGCTGTGCAGCAAAGCCATTATTGTCAGCCAGGGCGGGGTGGGAAAACCAATCGATGAAATCGCCCTCAACCTGGCCCTCTTTGATAAACACAAGGTTGAGGTGATCGGAATCATTCTAAACAAGGTGATCCCGGAAAAAATTGGCGAGTTGTGGCCTTACGCTGAAAAAGGCCTCGCCCGGATGGGTTTGCCTCTGTTGGGCATTGTTCCGCTTCATCTGGAATTGCGTAAGCCGACTCTAAACCAGATTTCCCGCTTCATCTGGAATTGCGTAAGCCGACTTTAAACCAGATTTCCCATGCTTTGGGTGGGGAGTTTGTCGCGGGTGACCGGTTCAAGCGCCGCAGGGTCGGACGCTTCACCATTGCCACATCTTCGTCCAGAAATGCCGAAGTCTATTTTGAATCGCAGACCGTTCTGATCACGGCAGGGGATCGCGAGGACATGATCCTGGCCATTCTCGGCGGGGCAGGGGAGGGAAGTGAAGCTAAGATAGCCGGCGTGGTTTTAACGGAAGGTTATTTGCCGCAGCAGGGTCTTTTGAAAATCATGAAGAGCAAGCAGGTTCCTTTTATCAGTGTGAAGCACGACAGTTTTGCTGTGGCCACTAAGATCAGTCAGATGTCTGTCAAGACAGAACCGGGCGACAGTGAGAAAATTCAACTTATCCAGACACTGATCGAAGCCAATGTTGATATTGACCGGATCATCGCCCAGTCGTCTCCTACCGCCCCGCCGTTGCGGAAATCCTGATTCTCATGAGTCATCTCTGGAGACCTGCCAGACTTTCTCCTTCGAAGTGTTAGCCAATCAGATTCTGCCTTCGCGTGAGCAGCACGCACCGGCAAAAAAACTCCCCGTAGGAGCGACATCGTGTTGGGAAGACTTCAGCTTTTCGCTTAGTCTGTATGATTTCGAAAAACCACAATAATTTACTGGCAACAAGTGTGTCCCCATCACTTTGCCCGTATTGGTGGTGGAACCAGACTCACGCTCCCATGCCGTCTTCGAAAATAATTTACGGGCAACAAGTGTGTCCCCATCACTTTGCCCGTATTGGTGGTGGAACCAGACTCACGCTCCCATGCCGTCTTCGAAGGAACCTTGGGCTGCCGGGAAGCAGAGATGGTCGCGGGCGTAGGCTATTCCGTTGGCAGAACATGCATCCAGGTCGCGATAGGCACTTTCGGCTTCCACTACCAGCGGGGCACTGGCTGTTTTCATGATTGCGCAATAACGCTGGGGATAACCGACATCCATCAACATCTCCACATAACGGACCATGTTCAAATCGCCGGAGGGCAGGTCGACAAACTGCATGGCACGATCCTGCCATTTCGGAGCCATTTTTCTAAGTGCGATGCCGGGTCGGATACTGAAGTTTTTGACGTGGGCGGCCACGATGCGTGATCCCACCGCGCGAAAACGGGTTTCCCAGGATTCGCCTTCCCAGCAGTGGGAGGGATCGGCGTTCACGGTCAGAACCTTATCGCCGTCGCAGGCTGTGACGAGGGTATTGAAATCGTCACCGGTCATGGCCGCCGTGCCGGGATGGATTTCGTGCGCGAGATAAAGTCCCAGACTGTTGGCTTTGGCGCGGATTTTGGATGGAGGTCTTTTTGGCAAAACGTTCGTTGCCTTCCTTGATCAGGTCATAACCCGGCCCGGCCCAGAATCCCCAGGGATAACCACCGGCGATCTCCCATCCATAGGCGACACCCCAAAACATGGGCATGATTTTGACGCCGAGTTCCGCCGCCAGATCCATCAGTTTGAGTAGGTAGTCTTCCGCCCACTGCTCGATTTTTTCCACGGATTGCGCGGCAACATCGGCAGGCAGGAAAGGCTTGATGGTCGGACTTCCGGTCCAGGCGGAGGTGTGAACCCAGAAAGGGCAATGGGCAGAGATACCATCCAGTTTCAGTCCGTATTTTTCAAACGTTTTTTTGATCTCGGAGGCACTTTTCCCTTCCACCATAAAATTGGAAGGCTGGGCCCCGGCGGCTCCGGAATTTTTCGCAAACGCAAGAAATTCGTCGAGACTTTTGGCTCCATGCTGGGCGCCTTCAATGCTTGGATGATAGAGGGTGTTTGACATATAAAGTGTGTTGGTTGAAAGGGCATCGTATTTCATGGAACGCTGTTGGCAACGGAGAAATTCAAGGGTAACTTTTTAGTTCTTTCTTCCTTATGCATCACACGCGATCCCTTGAACTTTTCGAACAAGCCTTAAAAAATATCCCGGGTGGTGTCAATTCCCCGGTGCGTGCTTTCCGCGCGGTGGGTGGCAATCCTTTTTTCGCCAAGTCGGCCAAGGGAGCTTACCTCCATGATGTCGATGACAATGCTTACGTGGATTATGTCTGCACTTGGGGTCCATCCATTCTGGGGCATGCCTCCGAACCCGTTCTGGTTGCCTTGAGGGAAGCCATTGAAAACGGCACCAGTTTTGGAGTTCCGGGAGCTCTCGAAGTGGAAATGGCCAAGCGGGTCTGCTCAGCTGTCCCTTCTGTGGAAAAAGTCCGCATGTGCAATAGCGGAACTGAGGCGACCATGTCCAGTATTCGGCTTGCCCGTGGTTACACCAAACGGGATCGGATCATCAAGTTCGATGGCTGCTACCACGGTCACGTCGATGCCCTGCTGGTGAAGGCCGGTTCGGGTGCTCTGACTTTCGGCTACCCGGACTCGGCAGGCATTCCCCGGGCCGTGGCAGCTGACACCATTTGTCTTCCCTTCAACGACCTGGAGGCTTTTCAAAAAGTGATGTCGGAACTGGGCGATAGCATCGCCGCTGTCATTCTTGAACCCATTCCCGCCAATGCCGGCTTGATTCTACCCGATCCGGCCTTTTTACAACTCCTCAGATCTGAAACCCAGCGGCACGGCATCGTCTTGATTTTTGATGAGGTGATGACCGGATTTCGTTTGGCCAAGGGCGGCGCGCAGGAAATCCTCGGTATCCATCCCGATCTCAGTGCTTTCGGCAAAGTCATTGGAGGTGGACTTCCCGTGGGTGCTTTCGGGGGCAGGGCAGACATCATGAACTGCCTGGCTCCGCTGGGACCGGTTTACCAGGCCGGAACGCTTTCGGGAAATCCTCTGGCCATGGCCGCCGGAATCGCCCAGTTGGATGTACTTTTTGGCGAGGACGGCTTTGCCAGGCTTGAAAAAATCGGCGTGCAATTGGAGACCGTTTACCGCGAAGCCCTGGAAAAAAGCGGCAGACCCTGGACCTTTTCCCGCATCGGTTCGATGTTCTGTCTGTATTTTACTCAACAACCGATCCGGAACCTGGACGATGTGAAAACGGCTGACCTCGAAGCCTTCCGCAACTATTTTCATGTTCTGCTGGAAAATAATGTGTATGTTCCACCTTCCCAGTTTGAGACATGCTTTTTGTCACTCTCGCACGGAGAACGGGAGCTTCAGACGACGTCCGAAGCTTTGGCCAAGGCATTTGCCGGTTGATTTGCATGAAATTTTTATTCAGCGCGGTTATGACGCTTCTGGTTTTTACAGGATCAGGCCAGACCCTGTACGCCGCCTTGCCCGAACTCTTTCCCGTTGAAGATCTCCGGCCCGGCCTCCGTGGCAAGACCCACACGGTCATGCAGGGAACCGAAATTATAACCCTGGAGACGGAAATTCTCGGTGTGCTGAAAAACGGTCTTGGGCCGGGCAAGGATCTCATCATCGGAAAGCTGATTGATGAAAAATCCAGTCTAACCGGCGCCGTCCATGGGGCCGTCCATGGGATGAGCGGCAGCCCTCTTTACATTGATGGAAAACTCGTCGGGGCCCTGTCACGCCGCCTGATGCAATTTGAAAAAGATGGCCACTGTGGATTCACTCCGATCCGTGACATGCTCGACGTACAGAATCGGGGCCGGGAGAAAAAAGATTTCGATAAAGGGCCTTCCCCCTTTCTTGCTTTCTGGGGCAGGGGCACATTGAACGCTTCGGCGGATCTGGCCCTGCAAATAAAGCCTGACAACGGCCAATGGCTGGCCGTTCCTTTGAATCTCAGCGGTTTTTCCGAATCCATGATCTCCTCCCTGCGCCCTCTTTTTTCCCGCATGACCGGTTTTCTTCCCGTTGCCTCCGGCTCCGCAGGCCCGGCTTCACTTCCAATCACCCCCATCCGTCCGGGTTCCGCCCTGTCCGTCCTATTCATTGACGGAGATATCCGCGCGGGAGGAACGGGCACCGCCACAACGGTCGATGGGAATAAAGTCACGGCTTTCGGTCATCCCATGATGGGCATCGGCCCGACCGAACTTCCCTTGGCCGGCGCGGAAATCATCACCACCATGCCCAGCTATGCCGTGCCTCATAAAATCTCCAACATTGGCCCTGCAGCCGGCACAATCTGGCAGGATCGCCTCTCTGCGATTTCCGGTGAAACCGGACGCCTTCCGGTAATGGCGACCTACGAGATTCGCCGCAAACATGAGAACGAACCCCGACCGGCCTGGAAGGGGACTTTTGTCAAGGAAGAGTGGCTGGCTCCCCAGGTCATCATGCTCCTCATGGCACGCTCGCTGATGGACCAGCAGGATTTTTCCAGGGAGGCCACTTTAAAATTAGAGGGGGAACTCCGTTTCAAAGGATTGCCGCCCCTCAGTATCAAAGGCCTTTACAGCGGAGGATCGGACCAGCGGCTTGCGGCCATTTTCGACCAGATGGCCCCCCTCATGAACCTCTATCAGGCCTTTCCCAGACAAATCGATGTGGAATCCCTGACACTTTCCGTCGAGAGTTTTGAACGGTCCGCCCAATGGGAAGTGGAGACGGTCAATGTCCGCAACAGGAAGCTTAGGCAAGGCGAAAAAATCCAGGTTCTGGTCCGGCTGAAGAACGGCCTTGGCGGAAAACGCCTGGAGGAACTAAGCCTTGAGGTTCCCGAGGAATTGAAAAAAACCGCGTTCCGCCTTCGCGTGGCCAGCGGCAGTTATCTACAGGCCGCCGATGCCAACATGCGGGGTATGGCCGGAATTGCCAATGCTTCCGATTATCTCAGGGCGGTAAATAGACTCTACGAGCCTGACGCCCTTTACCTTCAGGCCATCACTCTGGAGCAGGGGGTTCTCAGCCGCAACAGTCCGCAACTGGGTCTTCCCTACTCCGTGGGAGAAGTGGTCAAGGACTCGGAACGAGAAGCCCTACGGCCTTTCTCTGGTGCCAAAGTCTGGAGCCAACGGAAAGTCAGGCTTTCGGGGATTGTGTCCGGCTTCAGGGAATCAGCAATGGAGATAGAATGAAAAAAACGATATACACAACCACTCTCTTGGCCTGTTGGTTCATCAACCTGTGCCCGGCGGCACAACCGGAACGTGTCATTCTGGACAGCACGGAGCAGTTTCTGGAGGGGAAAGGTGCCACGGTATCCATCGATGAACCGGGGATACTCAGCACCGGACCTGCCATCTCCCGGCTGGCCGACCTGAAAGATCTCAATATCTGGGCAGCCATCCGTGATTTCAAAACCGGGGATTTTATCCTGGGCACAGGCCCGGAAGGCGAAGTCTACCGTATCCGTTCCAATGGCAAAGTCATGAGATTGAGCGCTTTCATTGAAAGCGACGTGTACGCCCTGACCCAGGGTCCCAAAGGTGAGCTTTATGTGGCCTCGTCGCCCCATGGGAAAATTTTCCGGATCGATGCTTCCGGCAAGGTGGAGGAATATTTCAACCCCAACGAGCAGTTCATCTGGTCCATCGTCGCCAATAAAAAGGGGGAACTCTTCGTCGCCACCGGCCCCTCCGGCAGGATCTACCGCGTTACGGGCAAAAAAAACGGCTCCATTTATTATGACAGTGACGAGTCCCACATCAAAGTGCTTGCGCTCGATAAAGACGGCTCGCTTTTGGCCGGCTCCGCCGATAACGGTTATCTTTTCCGCATCACGGAAGCAGGAAACGCTGTCGTCTTGTTGGATTCGGAAAAAGAAGAAATTTCTGCCATTGCCGTGCAGCCGGACGGGACGGTTTTTGAAGAAGAAATTTCTGCCATTGCCGTGCAGCCGGACGGGACGGTTTTTGCTTCCGCCATTGGTAAGAGAACAATGCCGGTCAAAACGGTGGAAACACCCAAGCCCGAACCCGCTAAGTCCAGCCCGCCCCAGCCTTCCACCTCCTTTGCCTCGGAAGCAGTGGCACCGAAAGAGGGTGTTGTAGTCAAGGCTCCCACCATCCAGCGTGCCACGATCAAAGGAGATGGCTCCCTGCTCTATCGCCTCTCCGGTTCCTTTTATCCCGAACAGGTCTGGCGCGGTTCCCAGCCTATTTTGTCCCTTCTGGTCGACGCTGAAAAACTCTGGATCGGCACA